>CAFBQH010000017.1_pt1 | contig 18682 bp, 14 predicted proteins | sample 7269951 | NCBI WGS metagenome assembly CAFBQH01 (sample SAMEA6814174, study PRJEB35770) | freshwater metagenome | biome: Freshwater; feature: Freshwater reservoir; material: water | place: Czech Republic | collected 2016-11-09 | depth 30m m
CATTCTGAAGGCCCTTCCGGCGCTTGCTCCTGAAGGCACCAACATCGCACTGTTTGATATCGCTGAACTGCCGATGTACAACCAAGATCTTGATGCTGACACCGTGCCGCCAATTGTTGAGGCATTGCGCGCGGCCATTGCTGAAGCAGACGGTGTCATTATTGCTGGACCGGAATACAGCGGTTCGTACTCAGGCGCAACGAAGAATCTCATCGACTGGGCATCGCGTCCGTTTATGAAGGGGCCAATCATTGGCAAGCGTTCGATGGTCATCGGTGCAACACCCGGACCTGGCGGTGGTGCTCGTGTTGTCGAAGCAACAAGCGCATTGCTTACTGCGTTGGGCGGAACCGTTGTGGGTAGGGCTAACGCCGCTGCAATTCAGGAGAAGATTGCAGCTGATGCACACGTGATTACAGACGAAGAATTTGCACAACAATTGCGCGACGGTCTCGCTGCGTTCTAGTTACCAGGTATCAACCATTGGCCGTTTCTTGCCGGTGCGTTGACGCCATGATGTCGTTCGTGAGATGACCGACAAGATTCTTTCCCGCGTTTCAGCAGGGTCAATAACGTCGTCAATCTCAACGTGGCTCGCCATGTTGAGTGCGTTCCCTCGTTCATAGGCACTGGCGATGAGTTTCGCCTCGAGTTCTGCACGTTCTTTTTCGTCGGTGATTGCTTCTAGCTCCTTGCGATACCCGAGGCGCACTGCACCTTCAAGACCCATGCCGCCAAACTCGCCGGTTGGCCAAGCAATGCTCATTGTGTTTGCGTGGAAACTGCCACCGGCCATTGCTTGAGCGCCAAGGCCGTAGCCCTTGCGCAACACAACAGTGATCCATGGCACCGTGACGCTGGCAGCTGTGACAAACATGCGACCAAAGTGACGAACTTGAGCAGTTTGTTCTGCTTCGGGACCCACCATAAAACCGGGGGTGTCACACAAACTTACGATGGGAATGTCATACGCATCACATAAACCAACAAAGCGTGACGCTTTATCAGCGGAATCAGAATCGATTGCTCCGCCAAGATGAGCTGGGTTGTTCGCAATAACGCCAATGACGCGACCTTCGATGCGCATCAACACCGTGAGAATTCCGATTCCGAAAGTGGGACGCAGTTCAAGTGCAGTGCCAATGTCTGCCAATGCGTCAATAACAGTGCGTACGTCGTACACGCGTGTGCGTTGTTCGGGTATTAGTGCTCGCATCGCATCGTCAGGATGACGTGACCATGTTGACAATGGCCCCTGAAAGTACGACAAGTACTGCTTGGCTGCTGCAACAGCTGCCTCTTCATCGGCCACGCGAATATCAACAACACCGTTAGCGGTTTGCACTTCAATATCGCCAATGTCGGTTGGCTTCACTAGCCCCAACCCACCGCCTTCGATCATGGCGGGACCAGCCATTCCGATGTTTGAATTTTCAGTAGCGATGATGACATCGCAACATCCGAGAAGTGCGGCATTTCCTGCAAAGCAGTAACCAGATGTGATGCCAACAAGTGGCACTAGCCCTGACAACTGTGCGAAGTAAGCAAATGCCAGGCAATCAAGGCCAGCAACTCCGGGGGAGTCTGTGTCGCCGGGGCGTCCGCCACCGCCTTCAGCAAACAAAATGACGGGAAGCCGAAGCCGTTCGGCAACATCGAACAGGCGATCTTTCTTGCGGTGGTTTAAGAAACCTTGCGTACCAGCAAGAACTGTGTAGTCATACGAGGCCACAGCAACACGTGAAGCATCTTCGTCAAACAATGTTCCGTTGACTGTTGCAAGCCCTCCAACAAGTCCATCGCCAGGAGTATTGCGAATCAGGTCATCAAGAGTGCGACGCTGACGTTGTGCTGCGATTGCAAACGATCCGTATTCCATGAAAGATCCGTCATCCACTAGATCTGCAATGTTGGCGCGTGCTGTTCGTTGTCCTTTGGCGGCTCTGCGTGCAACGGCTTCTGGACGAGCATCATCTGTTGTCAGGTGTCGACGCTCGCGATAACGAGCGAGGTCTGCACGCTCGCCTGTTTCTGCGGTCGCAGAAGCTTCAGTTGCCGTGACATCTGCAATGACGCCTGGCGTGATGTGTACTAAAACTTGGCCAGCCGCAATGGTGTCACCTTCTGCAACGAGGACTGCAGTAATTGTCCCTTCAACACCTGCCTCAACGGGGTGTTCCATTTTCATCGATTCCAAAATCAGAATCTCGCGGTTTGCCCGGACTGTGTCTCCTGGTTGAACTGAGATTTTGAAAACGGTGCCAAGTATCGGCGAGGAGACATTGTGTATGGCCATGGGTCATTGTCTCACACGGCCACTTGTCACCTCATGTTGAGGGTTCACCTATTTGTCATGTGGAACAAACCTAAACATTGCCGTTTTGTCATTTCGATACAACAACATTGTGGTTGTGAGGATCCACCCCCTGATCAGCACGATTGTTGGCGAGCGCGCCCTGAGGCCGATTTCGGCCATATCGGTCGTCTCTGGAATTGGGACTCTCCTCAGTCCAGCCTTATTCAAAGCCCCACTAGTTCTGTGCTTGCTGAGCCCGCGTATTCCTTTTCTCGTTCTTGCTGCAGGCCGAACGAATCCCATCTTGTTTGTGTTGCTGCTTGGTGTTCGTTTAACGCTTACCGACTGGCACTGGTTTGATTTGGGGCGTCGTCATGGTCGTCAGTTAGCGATGAAGTCAAGACTTACTCGACGAATCCTCTTGTGGAATCCGCGCGCTCAAAAAATGGGTGTGATTGCGCTGTTAGTAGTTCGACCAATTTCACGTCACTTGTTGTTGTCGGGGATGGTTGGAATGAAATCACGAACCGTGGCAGTAATTGACGTGGTGAGCACCGTGGTGTTCTTGAGCCTGATCATCATGACGGTGCAGGGGCTCCGCTAGTAGATTTTCTCGGGTGCTTGCTGTTGTCATTGGTGCCTTTCTTGTCGGATGGCTTGTCAAAACCATAAGACCGGTACCCACCGTGGTGACGGCTTGGGCAGACAAATACGTGCTGCAAGTGGCACTACCAGCTGTGATCATTGCAAAGATCAGCCGGGTCACATTTGACGCTGATGTTGTGCTGCCGATTGCAGTGGCATGGTCCGTGATGTTGGTAGCCATTGTGTGGGTTCTCATTGCGTCACGATTGATGAACTGGAGTCGGTCTGTTACCGGTGCACTTTTACTAGTTGGCGTTCTTGGCAATACAAGTTTTTTAGGAATCGGAATGGTCGAGAGCTTGTTGGGGTCTGACCATCTCGCATCAGCAATTGCATATGACCAAGTCGGGACATTTGTTGGTCTTGCATTGTGGGGATCATTTGTCGCAAGCACGTATGGCGCTGGCGAAAGTGGCTGGAGACCCATTCTGAATCGGTTGTCACGATTTGGTCCTTTTCTTGCACTGCTAGCAAGCCTTGTCTTTCGAGTTATCGAACTTCCCGATGATGTGTATTCGATTCTCAATGGCATCGGGAAAACTGTTGCGCCAGTAGCCATGTGTGCATTGGGGCTGCGATTCACGCTGTCGGTCGACCGCACTGTGCGGGTTCCTGCTATCTGTGGGCTACTCGCAAAAATGGTCATAGTCCCAGGTTTAGTATTTCTCGTTGCGGTCGTCACCGCATCACCTCAAGACCTTGCATGGTCTACGTCAATTCTGCAATCAGCCGCCCCACCCATGGTGACAGCCGGGGTTGTCGCAGTGGGTGCAGGGTTGTCTGGCGAACTTGTTGCGTACATGGTGGGCGTAGGAACTCTCGTTGCGTTTGTGTCGCTGCCGATTCTGTCGTTACTGCTGTAAGTCTTCAGTGCCGACTGTCCACTAATAATGGGATAGAACTCACTACATGATTTCGTTTATTCAACGGCTGGAAGATCTCACCACGGAAAATCCAACTGCTCCTGCAATTACCTGTGCAGGGGAAACCATGACTCGTGTTGAGTTGTTGAAGGCTGGATACAACCTTGCTGTGTACTTGCATGAACGTGGAGTTCGTGAAGACGACATGGTCACTGTTGCAGTTCCCAACAGTATTGACTTCTTTATTGCGTACATCGCGGCATGGCGACTTGGTGCAACGCCACAGCCCATCTCGTCGCGACTTCCACAACGTGAGCTTGATGCCATTATCGAACTTGCTCGTTCTTCTGCCGTGATTGGTGTAGCTGAAGACTCCATCAAAGGCAGAGTGTGTGTGCCAACCGGTTTTCGTGCACCTGATGCTGACGCATCTCGTCTGCCGTATGTTGTGTCAAAAGCATGGAAGGCCCCAACATCGGGCGGAAGCACTGGACGCCCAAAACTCATTGTCTCAGGTGATCCAGCTGCTCTTGACCCAGACCTTCCCATTCCGTTGTTGATGCAAAAAGGCGGATGTTTAGTGATGCCTGGTCCGCTGTATCACAACGGTCCGGCCGTATGGAGCTGCCAAGCGTGGCTGAATGGTTTACATGTTGTTCTGCTGCCGCGATTCGATGCAACCGCAACGCTCGAGGCGATTCAAAAATACAAGGGCTCTGTGTTGTACATGGTGCCTACCATGATGAAACGCATCACACGATTGCCAGAAGAAGAACGGCTCTCGTATGACCTCTCTAGTTTGCAAGTGGTGTGGCATCTTGCCGAACCATGTCCGGAATGGTTAAAGCAAGAGTGGATTGATTGGTTAGGCGCAGAACGAATCTTCGAACTGTACGCAGGTACGGAAGCGCAAACTGCAACGATCATTACTGGTCACGAATGGCTCGCACATCGTGGCTCGGTCGGGAAAACAGTTCCAGGCACCGTGAAGATAACAAATGAAGATGGCATCGAAATTGCTGCCGGCGAGATGGGTGAAGTGTGGATGCGTAGTTTGCGCGAGACACCTACCTATAAATACGTCGGTGCAACAGCACGCACGTTAGAAGGCGGTTGGGAATCACTTGGCGACATGGGGTATCTCGATGCAGAGGGTTACTTGTACTTAGGTGACCGCGCTGCAGACATGATTTTGTCCGGCGGCGCAAACATTTACCCAGCAGAAATTGAATCAGCGATTCAAGAGCACCCAGCTATCAAATCATGCGCTGTTATTGGATTCCCCGATGAAGACAAGGGCAACGTGATTCACGCAATTGTGGAAGCAGACTCATCTGAAATCAGCGAAGCAGACTTGAAGACGTTCCTTGGCGAACGCCTCGTGATTTATAAGGTTCCACGCACGTTCGAATATGTTGATTTTGCTCTACGAGACGATGCTGGCAAGGTGCGCAGGTCAGCTCTGCGGGCTGAACGCCTCCCGCCGCAGTAACTGCCCTCGCTATAGGCGTATGCTCGGTTCATGAGTGAGCCGAAACGAAAGAGAAGTGATGGTCTTGAGACCATTGATCGAATCGTTTCATTTGCCGCTGCCGAACTAGATGAAGTTGGTCCCGTTCAATTCAACGTAATCCGCGTCTTGGAAAAAGCAGGAGTGTCTCGCAGTTCTGTGTATCACCATTTTCATAATCGTGAAGGATTGATAACCGCTGTCGAAGTGCAGAGATTGTTGGATCAACTGAGGGAAGCAAATTCGTCAACTCGAGAGTTCATTTCTCAAGCAGAGAACACAGAAGTTATTTTTGGAGCCATTGAATTTGTATTGAGAATGGCTGGTAGTGAAGAAGGAAAACAAAATCGCCGCCGACGCATTGCCACTATGGCAGCTGCGCAAACGATTCCCGTGCTTGCCGACACAATTGTTGACATTCAAATCCGCGGAGATGAGTACATGGCCGGCACGCTGCAGATTGCAGTGGAAAAAGGCCTGATCGCTCCGACCGAATCGTTGCTTGGCATCGCCCAGTGGATTGGGTCGTTAACTCTCGGGCGGGCCACCGTTGACTTGGCAACAGATGTTGGTGGAGATGAACTGTGGCTCTCCGCCACGATGTTCAGCCTGCGAGCACTCCTAAAACCCGCAAAGTAGAGGGTTTATCCTTGGAACTCGGTACCAACTGGTACTAAGTTCCATGTATGAGTTTTCGTCTCCATTCCCGACGCGATGGATCAATTGGCCTGGCGGTTTCGCTTGTACTGGGTTCCCTTGTCATGGTCGCTGTTGAGACTCCACAGGTAGTTTCAGCGTCAACCGGATGCACGTCGGGTTCGGTTTCTACTACAACGGAAATTGGTCGCAACTACCTAGGTGAGTCAGATGAATTCGTCAGTGCACCACGAGTATCGAGCGATCGCAAACTGCATCGATATACAAAGGTGACGTTTACATCTAATGGAGTGAGTGATGCGTCGTGTACGTGGGTGGCACCGGCTGGCGTGACAACTGGTCAAGTGTTGGCCGTTGGTGGCGGTGGAGCAGGCGGCACATACTTTGGCGGTGGTGGCGGCGGAGGTGCAATGTATCTCAACAAACTTCCTGTCATTACTCCTGGGCGGTCATATGCCATCACTGTTGGTATTGGAGGCGCATCCGTTCCCGTCTCATGTATTCCAAACTGCAATGGCGGGAATGGTCATGCGTCGCAAATAGAAAACATTGGGTGGGCCGGTGGTGGCACAGGTGGTGGCGGAAACACCAACGAATCTCAAGGTACACACGAATGCCTGTCGGCAGATGCGAACAATAACTCTGTTGCATGCGGGGCTGGTGGTGGTGCTGCTGCCCCCATTGAAGGCGGTCAGTTAGCGCGAAATGGGCCGACATCGCATGGAACGCCTTTTGGTGCAGAGGTTGGAACGATCTATTACCAAGGTGGGGGTTCCCAAAAACTTGCTGTGACAGAAGCAGGTGGCGATGGTGGAGTTGGCATTGCCGATTCATACATTCTGGACACTGCTGCAACATCTGAATATCTCTCTGGCGGTGGCGGTGGAGCCGGATACACAGACGCCAATGGCCAATGGAGTGCGGGTGATTCTCTTACGTGCGGTATTGATTGGATGTTGAATTGTGCTCTTGGTGCTAGTGGGTGGCGCATGCCGTTCTACCCAGACAGTGTTTCAATGTCTACGTACGGTGGAGGTGGCGGCGGTCTATATATCAATGCAAAGCCGACGAGGGGTTCTCGGCTGCAAGGTGTCTTTAGTTTTAGTAGTAGTACCTTCAAATTCCCAACGGTTCCTTCATTAGTGACGTCGAGTGGCGGTGCATCTGCTTCGTACAATCCGCTCACTGCATCAGGAACATCAGCAACCCCGGGACTTGCCAATTACGGAGGTGGCGGTGGTGCTGGCGGCGGAATTCTTGCAACAGATGGCACCATTACCTCTGATGCCACATTGAGCAGGGGTGGAAACGGTGGCTCTGGCGTCGTTTCTATTATTTATTACGAACGCCCTGAAATTTCAGGGGGACAATCAACACTGACAACATCATTTGGAGTGGCTGCAAGCACAGAGGCATTTACCGCCGCAAAAGGAAACTTGCCTATCACGCAAGACATGACCCTTTCATCAACGCCTACGTACACGTGGAGCGTGACAAACGCGAGTGGTTCTGCATTGTCGGGTGTTTCTATCGATAGCAATGGCGTTGTCACAGTGGCCGCGAATAAGACGGTGGGAATCTACGAAGCTTTAGTGAAAGCAACTGATGGAATTGGGTCAAGTACTTCGGTTCCATTGACCATTGAGGTAACAAAACGGTTGCAAGCCCCGTTGTATTTCTTCTTCACGACGGCACCAGTTAATCCACACATCGGAGCGCCGATATATGAACCGTGGGTACATGGCGGGTCTTCAATCAGAAGTAAACAAATCACAATTGATCCGAGTTCGTCGTCGGTGTGTTCTATTACTGGCAACAATCTCTCCCAGTATGATGTGACCGGAAAGGTGTCATTTATTGGCGTCGGAAATTGCATCCTGAACGTCGAACAACCGGGTGATACAAACTACGAAGCAACTCACCTGTCTAAAACTGTGGTTGTAACACCGCGTGATGATCAGACACCACTGACCTTTACATCGACCGCGCCGGTGAATCATCATGTGGGCGGCACTAGTTATACGGTCACCGTGTCAGGTGGTTCAAGTAGTAAGAGCAAAATCCTCAGTATCGATGCAACTTCTTCGAGTGTGTGTTCAATTTCGGGCACTACCAGTGGGTCGGCTGTCACGTTTACCGAGGTAGGTGACTGCATTATCAATGTTGATCAAGAAGGTGATTACTACTACAACAGTGCACACGCGTCGCAAATAGTCACTGTGACAGCCAAGGCAAGCCAATCGGCTTTATCGATTTCCGCACCAACGGGCGCTTATGTTGGTCTTGACTATGTACCTGTTGTCACGGGTGGCGATGGAGATGGGCAAGTCACAATCTCGATTGCTTCCTTCTCCTCGCCATATTGCTCTATCACTGGGGTAGGAACTGAAGTAGTGGTGACGGCAACAGCTGTTGGAGTATGTGTGTTGATTGCAAACAAGTCTGCAGATTACGACTATGACGCCGCGACAGAAGTAAACCAACCGTTCATGATTTCAGCTACTCGTTCCGTGACTGTGAATAGCAACTCATATCAAAAGGTGTACCAATATTCGGGTACAACAATCGATATTAAATTGGATGTCAAAATTGATGGTTCTTTTTCGCCCGAATACGAATCACGAATTGCAGATGGCACAACCTCGGTTGGGGGTCAGCCTATTTGTAATTTCACGTATAAAGCAGATTTGCACATCACGGGTATAGGTACGTGCAAGTTCTATGCATACGACTCAAACTCTTCTTCATACTTCTATTCTCAATCACCAATGCAGACAATCTATGTAGTCGCTCCAGGCGACAGCACTCAACCATCCGTGACAAGTGTTGCTGGCTTTAGTGACGGTGTGTATTCAACGGGACAGAAGATTTCCATATTGGTCACTATGTCTGAACGCGTGATAGTCACGGGCACGCCACGCATTCACCTAAATACAGGCGCAACAGGACGTTATGCCAACTATGTCTCTGGTAATTATTCGAATAAGTTGATTTTTGAGTACACAGCACAAACTGGCGATGAAATTACAGATCTTGACTATGTCAGTACATCTTCACTGCAACTCAACGGTGGAACAATTACTGATTTTTCCGATAACACAATTGTGTCCGCTCTTCCTTCTCCTGGAAGTACAGGGTCGTTGGGGTCCGCGTCAAATATCGGTCTGAACCCAGCAGCCGTAACTACTACAACATCAACATCGACAACTACGACAACAGTTCCGGTGGCAGCTGGTCTCACGCCAACTTTCTCTGATGCCGTTCCGACACTTGATGGGTTTACGTTCACAATCACCAATTATTCGGCTGACTACACGTATGTTCTTGCTGTAAGCCGAGGTCAGATCAGTCGAACAAACAACATCGTCACGGTCACAGGTGTTGATCCTGGAGAGACAGTGGGGGTTTTAGTTCTCACAGACCGAAGTGGACATTCACAGTCCAACAGTTCATTAATTGCTGCTGCGGCCACATCGACTACAACATCAACAACATCAACAACATCAACAACATCGACATCGACAACAACAACAACAACAACAACAACTGTGCCTTCATCAATAGTCACATCGCCTGCGGCTGTCGTCACCACGGGTGCAACCCCTACCGTGATTTTGTCTGCGCCATCTGGATCTGGCGGGAACGCAACGGTGGTTGCGTTCGTGGCCCCTGCTGCATTACGGAGCATGTTTGTTGGCAAATTATTGACTCTCAAGTCTCTTGCTGTAGCTCTCAAATTGTCTGTACCTGCGGGCTCAGTTTTGTCTGCGCGAGTGGCTTCCAGCTCCAGCAAAATTTGTCGTGTTATCAAGACTTCTGTGAAGGCCATCAAAAAAGGCACATGTTCTGTGACGGTCACCGTAAAGCCGAAGAAGAGTAAATCAGTATCTGGTTCCTTGAGAATTACGGTGAAGTAGCCACCCGTCGTTCGTGCGACAATGGCTCATGGGAAATTTCGCGTTTGATAATGAACTGACATTGACTGGGCCGTTTCGTGCTCCACGACAAATGCTGGCTGATCAGGAATATGACGGTCACACCAGCGTTCATGACGATGCCACTGCCGACAAGTTGGGTTTGCCTGGTGCACCCATTGAAGGGCCAACTCATTTCAGTCAGTTCGACCCGATCGGTGTTGCTATGTGGGGCAGTGCATGGTTTGAACACGGCTGCATAAGTTCTCATTTTGAGAACATGGTGATTGAAGGCGAAGAAGTGCAGGCAACTGCGACGCGCACATCTGCAACATCGGCAAGAATCGGCGCGATGAAGTCAGACGGTAGTTCAGTGTTGTCAGGCACCATGACGCTCGGTCCACAACACCCAGAGACTGAACTCGACCGCAGGCTTGGCGCTCTGAAGGAGCCGGGCGAGTTATTCATCGTTGATCAATTGCGTATTGGTGACAAGAGTTCTCCAGAGCGAGTGTCAATGTCATTCACAGAAAGCAATGGCCATCTGTATCCGTTCTCTTTGAATGACAAGTTGCAGATGATTACGGAACCATCGCCTTGGTATTCATCAGATACGGCTGCGCAGTCGCCGTGGGGTCGTGCAGTGATTCCTACTGAGATGGTGAGTGTTCTTGCGCATAAAGTCGGCGGAGTCGGAAAAGTTCGTGGGCCCGCAGTTGGGCTGTTTATTGATTTGGAAATTCGCGTGATCAATGGTCCGTTATTTGTCGATGCCGAATATGACTTGGTGCATGAGATAGTGGGCATCGGTCAAAGTCGTCGCGTGGAAAGTTATTGGACTCGTACGTCGATCACGGATCCATCGTCTGGAGTCCTGGTGGCCACCGTGTTATTGCATCAAGGTGTATTCAAGGCGTCCTATGACAAATACCCTGCGGACAAATTGGCCTAATGGAAAAATTCGACGTACGGCGACTCGTTGGAGTCATTGCGACATTGCTATTTGCTGCATGGATTACTTCGCTTGGCATTCGCAGTAAAACTGGGGTGTCTCATTTCGATCAGTCCGTGTGGCAGTTCTTTGTCGACCATGGCTCATCTCAAACTCACTCAATGGCTCGGTTCGTCACATCTTTCGGCGTTGTTGGAGTGTTGTTACCAGTCGCAGCAGTGAGCGGAGTCCTGGTGTGGGCAAAGGCACGGTCGATAACGGCGGCATTCGCCCCTTGGGTATCAGTCGTGGTGTGTAGCGAGATCGTTTCAGCACTCAAAAAAACGACGGGTATTGTTCGACCACCATTGCAATTTCAAGTGACGCAAATTGATAATCCCAGTTTTCCCTCTGGTCATGCAGCAGATACAACGGCACTGATTGTCAGTGTTGTTCTGGTTGTGTGGTGTGTCGTTGAAGTGTCACGCCGTACAAAGATGTGGGCATCAATTGGCGGGGCAGTGGCATGCATTGCGATGGGTCTCACACGGCTCGTGCTCAATGTTCATTGGCTGTCAGATGTGTTGGCAGGCTGGTTCATTGGGGCAGCAGTAGGGCTTGCGATTACCGGCCTATTGATAGCCGTTTGGCCCCGCAAATTATCTACGCAGTAGTGCGCGAGGGGTAAGGCAACCATGTTGCCGCTTCAAAGTCGTACAACTTGCAGGCCTTCGTGGCTTGCAAGTAGGCCTTCAGTGAATAGTTCGAATAACGCACAGTGTCAGGGAAAGCCTGCGCAATTGCGGCAGCGGCTTGTGGCAACTTGTGAAACGGAATGCGGGCGTCTACATGGTGGGGCACATGCACAAAAATGTTGTGAAACCACAGGTAGTTAATGATGCGAGGCGTATGCAGCACGGTGGTGGAATCCATTTGGCCATGGAACTGTGTCCACTCTTTGCGAGTCCACCAGCGAATGTCAGGATCCACGTGGTGAACATAGACAGTCCAGCCAATGATCTGAGTGAACAATAAGAACGGCACAACCAATACCTTGATTGGCATCCAAATTGCAGCTGCAACTCCACCAGTGAGTGCGCCGATTACAACCATTGCTGCAGTAGCTACAAGCAGTGCTGAACCAAGTGTGATTTTGTCACGCACAATTGCATCGTGGCGTTTACCGGGGGCATTGAAGCGCCACATCTTTAGCCACCACACTTCACGAAAGAAGTACGCGCCAGAACCGAGACATGACCATTCAAGACGATGGCGAAGTTTCTTTAGCCCACTGAGTGCCTCGTAATCAGCAACTGTGAGTGGGTGCCACACAAAGTCGAAGCCTTGACGAGTGGTGTATCCGTGATGAATGCGGTTGTGTCCGAGATCCCACGCAGATTCAACATGAACGCTCGGCGCCATGCACACTTGCGCAATGATGCGATTCGCGCGACGAGAATCAAGAAGCGCATTGTGCGATGCATCGTGACCCAAAACAAAAAGTCCCGACACTGCAAGACCAGCAAGTAGCCACCAGATGCCAACTGCCCACCATGTATTAGTAAGAATGAGTGCGACTGTTGGAACGACATACAACACAGTTGCTTGAACAAGTGCGCGAGTTGCGCGCAATGGTGACCGTTCGTAGCAGACCTCAGGGATGATGGCCCGCACGTCATTGAGCGAATTTTCGCGAGGGGCTGGCATGGTTGGTGATTCGATACTCACCTCCATAGGTTAGGTGCCTACCTACCGTTCGGTAGGGACAGTTGTCCTAGATTTTGGTCACATGGTGTGGAATTTGGCTACCCAAGGCGATTCCGAAGCTGAATGAACACTTCGGTGCCAACAATCTCAGATAACTCATCACTAAGGCTGTCAATGACGGACGAATTTCCAACATAGGCATCTGTGCCCTCAGTGCAGCACCACGCCATTTTTGTGCCGTGATCACCCCAGTCGGCGCGGGTCCATCTGCGAACGGTGGCAATTTCCACGTTGTCTTCGCGCATTTCCCAATCCACTTTGATCGGCAACTGCCAACACACAGATGGTTTCCAGTCAATGGGTGATTCATCGAAATGATCGGCAGCAAGGTGCAGTGCACATCCTTCACCGCCAGCAAAGCCATTGCGGTTGTGAAAAATACATGCGCCGTCAATGACACGCGTTTCAGAATACGACTCGTCTGAAAACACGGTGCCCTCATTTGCTTCTGCATGAAACTGAAAGAGGTGAGTGGGGATTGTGGCAGCGGCAGCTGACAGGTTTCTGGCCTCATCAATTCCGTCTAGTTCTGCCCCCAGAGAACAACAGCCGTGGCCTCGGGTTTCGTCGGCCTCGGCGGTGATGCCTTTGCAGCCCTTGCCCCAAATGCAGGTCCAGTTTGACGCGAGGAAATCGCGGTCAAATCGCCAGAGGGTTTCGCCGGCATCGACCTCTTCGTAATTGCTCACGAGCCCACGATACGGGCGGGGTCTAACTATGTGACACTGGTCTCCTTATATAAGGATGTGACCATGATTAATCATTACCGTGCTGCCCGTGCCGAGCTCGATGCTCCAGGATCACCTTTTGCCACCACCATGACCGAAGTTCGTGGCATCAGCATCAAGACATTCGTGTCTGCGCCACCCACGATGCGTGTCATTTGGGAAAACTCCATTGGCCATGCAGATAAGGACTACGTCGTCTATGAAGACGAGCGTTACACATATGCAGATATTCACTCTCAGGTGCGCAAGCTTGCACAGTACTTAGTAGAGCACGGCGTGACCCCGGGAACTCGTGTTGCGTTAGCGATGCGTAACTATCCGGAATGGATTGTTGGCTATTGGGCAACGTTGTCCGTTGGCGCGGCAGTTGTTGGAATGAACGCGTGGTGGACAACACCAGAGATGGAATATGCACTAAATGACAGTGCGCCGGTTGTGCTCATTGCAGACGATGAACGTATTGAACGATTCTCACAAATTGCTAGCCCTCCGAAATTGCACATTCTTGCCGTGCGTACAGATCGCGCATTGCCAGCGGGAAGCGGTCGATGGGCTGAAGTTCTTGCAATGGCAGACCCTGGAGTGTTGCCGGACGTTGACATTGATACAGACGATGATGTCACCATTTTCTATACGTCAGGTACTACGGGGTTTCCGAAAGGAGCCCAGCTCACACATCGCGGATCAGTGTCGAACATCTTCAACATGTTGACCATGACAATGGCAGCCAACTCTGCTGAAGCAAAGGGAATAGCTGCTGGAGATATTCCGGCACCTACATCCACGCCTGCAGCGTTGTCGCCAGCATTTATGGCACCGACTCCACTGTTCCACGTGACTGCATGTAACTGCATCTTGCATCCTGCAACGGTGATGGGTGGGAAATTGGTTCTTACGTATAAGTGGGATCCAGGCCGCGCACTTGAATTAATCGAACGCGAAAAAGTTACATCCATGTCTGGTGTACCCACAATGAGCCGCGAGTTATTGCTACACCCTGATTGGGAAAATAGAGACACGTCGTCGTTACAGGGAATGGGTGGTGGCGGTGCGCCGCTGCAACCTGACTTGGTCAACAAAATCGCAGGCGCATTGAAGGGTGGTCAGCCATCCACCGGTTACGGCATGACCGAAACACACGGAATCATTACGGCCAACTCGGCTCGTTGGCTGATTGCAAAGCCAGCATCGTGTGGGCCAATTGTTCCAACCCTGGAAGCAAAGCTTGTTGATGAAGACGGCAATGATCTACCTGCTGGTCCTGACACTGTCGGAGTGCTGTGCGTTAAAGGCGCTGTCATCATCAAGGGTTATCTGAATAGGCCAGAAGCAAATGCAGAAACTATTCAAAATGGTTGGTTGAACACAGGTGACATTGCTCGAATCGATGAAGACGGCTTCGTATTCATTGTTGACCGCGCCAAAGACATGGTGCTACGTGGTGGCGAGAATGTCTATTGCAGTGAAGTAGAGACCGCTATCTACCATCACGAATCAATCGCAGAAGCAGCTGTCTTCGGAATACCTGATGAACGTTTAGGTGAAGAAGTGGCCGTTGTGCTCGTGTTGCAGCCAGGGAAAAAACTGACCGAAGACGAATTGCGTACTTTTCTTTCGGGAACCCTTGCAAAACACAAGATTCCTGCAAAGGTGTGGTTCCGCGATGAACCAATTCCTCGTAACGCGAGCGGCAAGTTCTTGAAGCGCGAGCTTCGTAAAGAACTTATTGGCGAATAAGTAGTCCAGAGACTTCAGCCAGTAGTTCTAGCGACCGAACACGGTTGTCGCTTGAGTCGCAATGGTGGACCGTAATAATTTCGTCAGCATTTATAGCCGATTGAAATTTGTCGACATATGTTTTTACAACGTCTGGTGTGCCGACAGCTGAGTAAGTCAACATCTGGTCGACATGTGCACCTCGTGGGTCATTCAGCAATTGCTCCACCTGGTCATCAGTCAGCGTGTGTCCTTGACGGCTGTATAACCCACGAGTGAAACTACGACGGCGAGTTTGTAATTGTGATTGTGCAGACTCGTCAGTGTCAGCAGCAATGACGTTGATGCTTGCCATCATGTGAGGTTGTTGCAGTTGTTCTGATGGCGTAAATCTCTCGCGGTAAATTCGTGCCGCACTGAGCAAGTGCTCAGGTGCGAAATGTGATGCAAACGCAAAGGGCAGCCCGAGAAGCGCGGCTAATTGTGCACCAAAGAGCGAAGACCCCAAAATGTATAAGGGGACATGAGTTCCCTTGCCTGGTGTTGCAATCACGTTGGGTACAAGTGAGGTGTCGCTCAGAAACCCCTGCAATTCCTGCACGTCTTGGGCAAAGGTTTCCGCCCCACGAGGGTCGCGACGTAGGGCTTTGACTGTTGTTTGATCTGTGCCTGGCGCACGACCAAGACCAAGATCAATGCGTCCTGGGTGCAGTTCTGCCAAGGTGCCGAATTGTTCTGCAATGACGAGTGGGGAATGGTTCGGCAACATAACGCCACCAGATCCCAAACGAATGGTTGTTGTGTTGGCAGCTACATGAGCAATCAATACTGCGGTGGCTGACGATGCAATCGTTTCGAAGTTGTGGTGCTCTGCGTACCAGACGCGGGTGTAACCAAGTCGTTCAGCTGCGCGGGCAGTTGTAACGCAGTTGTGCAAACTTTGCCCAATGGAGTCACCAGCACTAATTGACGCAAGGTCTAAGACTGACAGTGGGACATTGGACATGTGAAAACTATTTGGGTTCGCTGATGCGTTCAAGAACGACGCGAACACCACCCATGTCAGGGCGAGTCCAGATCATGTGGCCATCTTCATCAAGCTTGCGCACAACTTCAATGCCGGGCATGCCGACGGGTCGCAACACGAATGCTCCGTCTTCAAAGGTGGCAACAACGTGAATTGGTGTTGTGTAGTCAAAGACTGAAACGTCGTGAACGGCATTTTCTTCTGTGCCGTCTGCGCGGGCGTCTGCAATGGTGCCGCCACCACAATCAACGATGCGGTTGCCGCATTGTTCAATGCGTTCTGTGTACGACATGAGGCGATCATCTGCAGGTACAGGCTCTCCACCGCGTGTTGCACTGATGGTTTTCCAAATGCCACGTAGATCTGGAGCACCTGGCGCCAAGGGTTCGGTGCAGTCACCAAGAATCAACGGAGGGAAAGAAGCACCGTAGCCACCTGCTGGAGTATGGGCTACTGGAATGTCATTGGCGTTCGTCATGAACACTCACCCTACAATCATGCGACGCTGACACGGCCAATTCGGCCAACTGCAGTGCTGGTGTAAAAATCACGTTCAAATCCAGGTGTGTACCACATACCCATTGGCATGAAACATCCGGTATCTGCTCGGCCTTTTTCAACGCCACTTTCAATGTCGAGAACTACGGCATCCCATTCGCCCATTTTGTGAACGTGGTCGACAATGAGTTCGCCAGTGTCTGCATAGAGCGTGAGTTGATTTGCGTTCCGCCAATCTTTTTTCCATAGAGGAATGAAATTTCCAGGACCGTCATAGCGCCAAGCACCGATGCCGCCGTTCTGAGAATCAAATGCCACAAGGATGTGTCGGTCTTGGTCATAGAGCGGGGGAGACACGATGTGACCAGAGGGTGTTCCGAACGGAATGAAGGATTCGCAATCAGACGAATCAATTGTGGAGACTCGCCACACACGCACTGGTGCCGTATGCACTGGTGGAGCAAAAGGCATTGCTTCTCCTGTGCCTGTAGGTGAGGCAGCCAACATGTTGATTGTCGATTGACTCTCTCCGTTGTCCATAAACCACGCGCAGTCATCGCCAATGGCACTATCCCACGCGTATCCCGAATCTTCGCCTTCAACTCTGTACGACGCTGACCACATCTCGTCAAGTGAGAGGCGACCATTGATGTATTGCAGACGGTGAATGACATCGTTGCTGGTGACATAGAGGTAGTCGACACCTTCTTGTCGGTCAGAAGAGAATCGTCCGACACTGTTCCACGGACATTCAAAGACGTCAACCACATTCAAATCTGGGTCAAGAACTGTAAAGACTGAATGCTTGGCGACATCATCGGAAATATCTTTGGTCACGATGTTGCCATCACTTAATACGACATGTCCGTTGTGTGCATTATTTGCGGCGAGTCGATGTTCTGCGATTACTTCTAAATCGGGAGAGAGTCGATGAACATAGGTTCCGTTCACCACATAAAGATCTCCGTTTTCGTGCACGCAAATAGCCCCACACCATTTATGTCCGCCAGATGGCAAATCAGGAGACCGACGAATTGGTTCTAATGAGATCGGGTCAAGTTGTTCTACCCATCCAGAAGTGTTGTCTGAGACACCAAACGAAGATCCGCCTTGCAAGTACAGCTCACCCTTGGCGCGTTGTACGAACATGACTGGCCAGCGACCAGGTTCAAGAATTCGGGCATGGCCCACGAGATGCTCGTCTGGCTGAATGTTCAGCCCAGGGGAACTCACGATTTTCTGGCGCCTCGGCCCTGCACATTCGGCTGGCCATACCGATGGGTAGTACCCCGACAGACGTGAGAGATAATCGCTAGATGCCATGATGCCCCCATCGCCGTATCAGTAAACCGAACGGTACAAGTCTTGGGTCTATATATACGAGGCAGATGGGCCGAGAGTGCGTAGCGTATGAGGTCTTATGTCAGTTCTTCCCAACGCCGCATTTTCCATCGCCCTTGACTGTCAACTCGACAACGTCCCAGGCACCCTTGGCCGGCTCTGTGCCGCTATTGGTGAGGCCGGTGGCAACATTGGCGCCCTCGACGGTTTCGACGTGCGTGGGCCGGTTCTTCGCCGCAGTGTTGTGGTTCATTGCCGTGATGAAGCTCATCAGAAAACAGTTGTTGGCGCAGTACAGAAACTTGACGGCGTCACTGTTCTTGACTGGTGGGACCGTACGTTCCGCATGCATGAAGCTGGCAAGATTGAAGTCATCACCACAGCTCCCGTGAATGACCGTGACGACTTGTCAATGGCGTACACACCAGGAGTTGCTCGCGTATGTACAGCAATTGAAAATGATCCGTCGTTGTCGCACAAGTACACGATTCGCAAAAACACTGTTGCAATTGTTAGTAACGGAACAGCCGTTCTTGGTCTTGGCGACATTGGTCCAGAAGGCGCAATGCCTGTTATGGAAGGCAAAGCACTCTTGTTCAAAGAGTTCGGCGGCGTTAATGGTTTCCCAATCTGCATCAATGCACGTACTGCTGACGAAGTAGTTGATTTCGTACAACGCATCGCTCCGACATTCGGTGGCATCAACCTTGAAGACATCAAGGCTCCTGAGTGCTTCGAAATCGAAGAGCGTCTTCGCGCAAGCCTTGACATTCCTGTCTTCCACGATGA
>CAFBQH010000018.1_pt1 | contig 17558 bp, 14 predicted proteins | sample 7269951 | NCBI WGS metagenome assembly CAFBQH01 (sample SAMEA6814174, study PRJEB35770) | freshwater metagenome | biome: Freshwater; feature: Freshwater reservoir; material: water | place: Czech Republic | collected 2016-11-09 | depth 30m m
AGAGCTAGCAACAGTGCTTGGAACTAAGGACGATTTTGCAATGGAATATGTCTTTGCAAGGACTAGAGATGCAAAAGCCAACGGAAAAAGCGTCAATGAATCAAGTTCGCGAGCCATGCCAATCAATACAAGTGCTCGCAATACTGCGACCAGTAATACAACCATTCGCTGTCCACCGCGCATGCGATCAACGAGAGGTCCGACAAATGGGGCCACGATGGCAAACGGCGCCATGCTGACTGCCAGAAACAAAATGACTTTGGTTCGAGCGGCGTCAGGACTAATTGACAAAAACAAGGAATCAGCAAGCGCAAGCGTCATGGCGGTCTCGCCTGCGACCATTAGTGAATGTGTGCGAGACAGTCTCTGAAACGGACTAACAGGGGGTAATCCGCCGTTCTCTAATGATTCCCTTTTGCGCCGCGTGACCACGCAGCGATACTACGCCGTGCGTTGTTTGTCGTACTTGTATCCGAGACCACGAATTGTGACAATGCGCGTTGGATTAGCTGGATCATCTTCAATTTTTGACCGCAAACGCTTGATATGGACATCAAGCGTTTTCGTGTCACCCACGTAATCACTGCCCCACACTCGATCAATCAGGGTCTCGCGTGGCAACACACGCCCAGCGTTGGCGAGCAAAATGTGCAGCAATTCAAATTCCTTCAGGGGCAAAGCTTGCGCCTCACCACGAATAATGACTTCGTGTTGGTCAGGGTCAAGAGCAACGTCGCCTACTTCAATTGCAGAACCAGATAGTTCGCCACCTCGATCATTTGGTACACGCCGCATGACTGCGCGCATGCGTGCAGTCAATTCACGAAGTCTGTATGGCTTTGTGACGTAATCATCTGCGCCAACTTCAAGTCCGACAACAGTGTCAATTTCTGCACCCTTAGCTGTGACCATGATGATGGGCGTCAAGGTCTTTTTGCGTAATTGACGACAAACATCAATACCAGACATTTTCGGCAACATCACATCGAGGAGCACTAGATCTGGCTGAACAAGATCAAACATTTCAAGTGCCTGCAAACCATCACGAGCTACTTCTACACGAAAGCCTTCACGCTTTAGCCCAACTTGTAATGCCTCGATAAAAGACTCTTCGTCTTCCACCACCAACACCGTTGGGATACCTGCTGCTGTCCGTGCGTTCACCATACGTATCCATAGTGGCTCATACTGACCTCAAAACACGCGGTATCTGCAAGATAAACGTCGAACCTTCACCTTCCCGAGACCGTACGTTCACCTCCCCGCCATGATTGGTGGCCACATGGCGCACAATGGAGAGGCCGAGGCCGGTTCCACCGGTTGCTCGATTTCGAGCGCGATCGACCCGATAGAAGCGTTCAAAGATGCGATCAACGCTGTCTGCCGGAATTCCGATGCCTCGATCTTCTACTTCGACTGACACCGTTGTGTCTGAGGTGACTACACGAACATCCACTTGATGAGTTTCGTCACTATATTTCACAGCGTTCTCGACCAGGTTTGCGATAGCAGAAACAAGCTGGAAGAAATCACCAGAAATAATTGCTACACCCTTTTCTGATTTCACCATCAACGGCACACCCTTGCGCATTGCAATTGGTGCAACGCGCTCAATAGATTCTGCAACAACATCTGCCATATCGACGTCTGTTTTCAACATCTCGCCGCCCAATTCGATGCGTGACAGTTCAAGCAAGTCGTCGATCGTGCGAGACATGCGCTGAGCCTCGATCACCATGCGGCCAGTCAGACGAAGCACTAACTCATCGTCAGTTTCACCCTCAATAGTTTCTGCAAGAACAGAAATAGCACCTACTGGTGTTTTGAGTTCATGGCTAACGTTTGCAACAAAGTCGGTACGTACTTGGTCAATGCGCCAACGCTCGGTGACATCATCCATAATCGCAACTGCTCCACCATCGGCAAGCGGAATTGCTCGCACCTCAAGCACCCGTTGAGGTGGGCCAGCTAATTGAATTTGTTCTCGACTTTCAAGTCCGCGCAATGCCAGGACTAGTAACCGCTCTGCCGCGACTTCAACCAGAACATCTGCATGTCGAGCACCAGCTATAGACGTTGCAACGGTATTGCGAAATCGTTCTTGGCCATCTGCAAGAAGAACAACTATCCCCATTGGCAGCGCGTCTAAAAGAATTCGTATCTCGGCTTCGGAGTCGATGACCGGAGCATCCTCTGTCACAACTGCCGGAGTTACTTTTTGCGCTACGCGAGTTCGGTCGCGAACAATGAACCCGACGCCTACTCCGAGTATGACGCCAGCAATCAACAGCCACATACTGATGCCAAACTGGCAGTCTTAACTTTCGTTGACTTTGATGAAAGGAATTCCATCTGTATCGTCTTCGCCAGATTTCTCGCGGAAACGTGCGGCACCTTTATGTTCAGGTAGCCAACCGGTAACCAAGTACCGAACGCGCTCGCCAATGTTCACAGCGTGATCACCGATTCGTTCATAGAAGCGCGCAACAACTGCTAACTGAATAGCAACTTGCAGATCAATTGCATTTTCAGAATGGCTTTCAAGAATGGCTTGAACAAACTCGCGCTGCAAACTGTCGAGATATGAGTCCATGTCGTCAATTGCTGCTGCCTTTGACGCGTCATTCTCTTCGAATGCCTCTAGAGCTGATTCCCATAGTTGTTCTGCTTGCTCACCCATGCGAGCAATAAGGCCACGCAATCTTGGGTCAAGTTCGTGCCCGTAAATTCTGCGAGCAGCTTTACAAATATTGACTGCCAAGTCAGCAGAGCGTTCAATTTCGGCAATCATCTTTACAACAGAAACCACTTGACGTAAGTCGCCAGCTACTGGAGCTTGTAGGGCCAAGATTTGGTAACAGCGCTCTTCAAGATCTAGCGACAATGCGTCAATCTCATCATCAAACTGAATGAGAGCATCGGCGCCTTCAAGGTCGCCATTCAAGATGACTGCAGTTGCACGAGGAATGGCTTCAATAACGGATGCTGCCAATCGCACAAGTTCAGTGCGTACATCTTCTAGCTGTTGGTGAAAACCTTTGCGAAGCTCGTCCATGATTCCTCCTCGAAAAATAACTAGTTACGACTGACACAACGGTAGGAACGCGTGTGTGAACTGCAGTCTCTCATAATATGAACGGAAAATGAACTTGTCACCCCGGTGCTCTAAGAATTCTCTGCCTTGGGTACTCCCAATTTCAACTGTGATTCAGAGTCCCGTTGATGAATGCGATATTGGGCGTCGGTAGCAGGGACATATTCTGTCGGCCCCACGCGTCGCCAGTCCCCTTCCCGATTCATCTCAAATGCCACCACATCGTCAGCCAAAAGAGTGGCAAAGACTTCTTCAATCCAGGCGCGATGTTTCGGATGTTCAACAGGTATCAGCACTTCGACTCTCTTATCTAGATTGCGTGGCATGAGGTCTGCAGAACCGATGTAATAGACAGGTCCATTGTCTTGACCACCGTGTGCGAAGTGATACATACGGGAATGTTCTAGGTACCTTCCCAATACGGATCTGATGCGCATTGTTTTTCCGTGTTCAGAACTGGGTCGAATGCAACAGATTCCACGAACAATGAGATCAATCTGCACTCCGGCTTCACTTGCTTGGTACAGCAAATCAATCATGTCTGCATCAGCTAAACCGTTGATTTTGATCACGATATGACCCTCAGAACCAAAAGTAATTTCATGTTTGATCAACTGTTCCATCTTGGAACGTAAGTACCGTGGCGCAACAATTAATCTGCTGTAATCATGATCACGGCCAAATCCGGTGAGCGAATTAAACAAGTGAGAAACATCATCACCAATCTTTTCATCACAGGTAAACAAGCCAATATCTTCATAGGTGCGGGCTGTTTTTGAGTTGTAGTTACCGGTACCTACATGGACATATCGACGCAAACCGGACTCTTCTTGACGAACTACAAGTACACATTTGCAATGAGTTTTGAGCCCAACCACGCCATAGACCACATGAACACCTGCACGCTCTAATTCTTTTGCCCAATTCACATTGACTGCTTCGTCAAAGCGTGCTGTGAGTTCAATAAGAACAACAACTTGTTTGCCGAGTTCGGCAGCTTTTATGAGACTTCGAGCGATAGGTGAATCACCAGATGTGCGATACAAAGTGATTTTGATTCCTTGTACTCGTGGATCATTTGCAGCTTGTTCAAGAAACTCTTCTGTTGATGACGAAAAAGACTCATAAGGATGATGCACGAGCAGGTCGCGTTGGCGTAAAACACTAAACATGGACTGATCGTTACCGTCAGCTGCTGCCAAACGACCCGCAGTGACGGATCGCCAGGGAGAATCTTTTAGTTCTGGCTCATCAAGGCCATGCAGTTCCCACAGACACGACAATGCAAGAGGAGCAGTGTGGAATGACACATCTGCACTTTCCAGATCAAGTTCTTCGAGCAACATTTCAAGAACGTCAGGGTTGATGTGATGATCAACTTCAAGACGTACCGCACGACCAAAACGACGGCGACGCAATTCCATTTCAACAGCGACAAGCAAGTCGTCTGCATCTTCATCGTCAAGTGTGAGGTCTGCATTGCGAGTAACCCTGAATGCACTGGCATGAACGATGTCCATGCCAACAAACAAGTCAGAAATATGTGCTGCAATGACATCTTCAATCAAGACATATCGGCCTTCAGACATCTTCTGAAAACGCTTGAGAAATGTAGGGATTTTTACGCGGGCAAATCGCTGCTCGCCCGTAGAAGAATCGCGCACCAACACTCCAAGGCTGATCGCCATGTTGGAGATATACGGGAATGGATGAGACGGATCAACAGCTAGTGGTGTGAGCACGGGAAACAATTGACGCTCAAAGAATTCTTTCATCTGAACGCGTTCTTCATCCGTAGTGTCTGCCCAACGACACACATCCACCCCGTGCGTGGCTAACTTCGGAAGCAATTCCCCCAGCAGGATGTCTTCTTGTTCGGAAACTAAGAAATCAACTCGGTGACCGATCTCTTTGAGTTGACGTTTCGGTGAGAGTCCATCTGATGAGCGTGAATGGACATCGGCTGCAACTTGACCCTTGAGCGCAGCGACTCGCACCTGGAAAAATTCATCAAGATTCGAAGAAAAAATGGCACAAAATTTAATTCGCTCAAGCAGCGGAACTGACTTTTCTCGAGCAAGAGCCAATACTCGTTCATTGAAATCGAGCCAACTCAGTTCTCGGTTGCCAATAAGACGACTCATGCGAAATAAGGGTAGTAAGCAGAACTGACGACACGGGATAGTTCACTCATGGAGTTCGTCATTTGTTCACGCAGATGTTGTATCAGTGTTACCCACGACCTCGAATTAGAACTCGTAGTCAGGGTCGCCCATGTCCCATTCAATGGAAATGAGCTCGCGCTCAGCATCGCGAACGATGCGCGCCATGTTGCGGCGAAATTGTGGATCATCTCGAGGAAGAAGAACGAGACGTGCCAATACTCGCGAACGAAATTCGTCGAGAACTGTCTGATCGCCCCAGTCTGCATAGACCTCCCAATGTGGAGACACAGCACCAAGAAATGCGATGCGGGCATGGGCTTTCGGGGCCTGAGGAATCTGGATATCTGTCATGGTGTCTCCGGACTGCAATGCGATGGTTGCAATATGTGAATCAATAGCGAACTCCAAACAGCCTATCGGGGCACTCGCGTGACGACTTCTGAGCGTTTTTAGCCTGTTTTTGAGCCTTTTCTGAGACCAGCCCTGTGGATAACTGGAATCTTTACCAAACCTTTACCTGACCCGACGGCATAGGGCTTCACGCGCGTGCTTGACTGGAATTGCGGGAACTTCCCGCCATGACTCGGCGTCACACAGATACCGAACCAAGAGCACCTGTTACAGGTGCAGCGAGGACAGCCATGAAAATACAACTCCAAGTCACGAGTGCACCAGTCACGAACGTTCCGTTCGACGACTCCCCAACATCCTGGATGGGCGATGGCAACTGCCGCAATTACCCCCCAGCAACATTTTTTCCGTCTGACGGCGTCGGGGTCGACCGTGCTCGGGCCATTTGCAAAGGATGCCCTGTCAGCAACACATGTCTTGAATACGCACTAGCTGAGCGCATTGACCACGGCGTGTGGGGCGGTTGTAGCGAGCGCGAGCGTCGCAGAATCTTGAAGAGGCGCCGCGGTATCGCGGTCTAGCCCTTACTTCGAATCAGACGAAGAGTCGTCAGACTTACCTTCGTCCATTGCCTTCTTGAACTCTTTTTGAGCTGAACCAAGGTTCTTGGCGAGCTTTGGCAGTTGTGCACCACCGAAAAGCACCAGCACGACAACTAGAACGATAATGAGCTCTGGGCCTTCGAGAAACGAAATCATGTTCCTGACGGTAGCAGGGCGGGGCACATCTTTGGTAAGCACGAAGGGTGCTGGAATGTGTGATCAACGTAAGCGAAGGGCGTAACCACGCGATTCTTGATGCCCTCACTCAAGTGTGCTCAGGGGACCTGCTCGATGTCCATACCGACTCTGATCACAATCGGAGTGTCTTCACAGTGCTGGGAGAAGAAGCTCCACGTCGACTGACTCAAGCGGCAATCTTGGCACTGAGTCTCTCGCAACATGCAGGTGTACACCCGCGATTAGGTGTTGTTGATGTTGTTCCATTTGTCCCGCTCGTCAATTCCTCTATGCAAGATGCACAGATTGCACGTGATGAATTTGCAACGTGGGTCACTGGAGAATTCAACATTCCATGTTTTTTATATGGAACTAATCACACGCTTCCAGAGATTCGAAAAAATGCTTGGACAACAGTGATGCCTGATATTGGGCCACATGTTCCACACCCCACTGCCGGTGCGGTGTGTGTTGGCGTGCGTGAACCATTAGTTGCGTACAACTTGTGGCTAGAAGATGTTGACCTGGCAACAACACGGCGTATTGCATCTGCTGTTCGCACTGCACACATTCGCACTTTAGGCCTGCAAGTAGGGGCGTTTACACAAGTCAGTGTCAACCTCATTGAGCCAATGATTTCAGGGCCAAATGACGTGTTCAACGCGGTCTCGCAACACGCAGCAGTGCATCACGCAGAATTAGTGGGATTACTTCCCGCTTCTGTTCTTGCAACTATTCCACGGGCCCGGTGGGAGGACCTAGATGTGTCCGTGGAACAAACGATTGAGTGGCGAGTTACTAACCGTTAATGATGACGCGACGGCCATCTTGCGCACGCTGACGACGAAGACGACGACGCTCACGTTCTGATAAGCCGCCCCAGATACCAAACTTTTCGCCGTTAGCAAGCGCGTATTCCAAACAGTCGCCACGTACGACGCAGCCTTTGCATACTTCTTTGGCTTCACGGGTGCTTGCACCGCGCTCTGGGAAAAACAGGTCGGGGTCGACGCCAAGGCAGTTGGCCTGGTCTTGCCAGCCACGTTCTTGGCTTAATGAATCAGAATCTCCGTGCATGCTTTTGCCTCCCAGCTACAGCCATATCCGAGTCCCAAGGGATCTTGGAATGTGGCTTGTAATTACAGCGCTGTAATTGTGTCAAATATCTGCCCAAAATGCAAATGGAATATGGAAAACATCAAAGAAACAGTCAGCAACTGTCTTGATTCGGGTCCGGTGGGTACCAGCAATTATTAGCGGGCGCGACTTGTTCTGCGACGATTTTCGAGGAAATCAACAAGCACATAATCACCCAATGTCTCTGGGGTCGTGAAGAAGGCCCGTCCGTGATTGACCTGAGTCATTTGCTCAATAAAACGGCGCAAAGGACCCGTGGCATCAAGCACAAACGTGTTGATGGTGATGTTGTCTTTCGTGCAGCGCATGGCCTCGCGCAAGGTCGCTTCCACTGTCTCGCGCACCGGTGGATAGTTGAAAAAGACGTCGCCTGATTGAGTGATATGAGCTGTCGGTTCACCATCGGTAATCATGATGATTTGTTTTGTGCCTGTCTGACGAGCAAGCAATTGGCGGGCCAAGCGAAGACCATGCTGCATGTTGGTGCCGTATGCAAGATCCCAACTGACTTCAGGCAACTGCTCGTGAGTCATGATGTGCGCAGTTTCACTGAAACCGACTAGGCCCAGATAATCACGCGGAAATTGCGAGCTAATCAATGAATGCAGGGCCATTGCCACTTTCTTTGCCGGAACAAAGTTGCCACGCATTGGCATCGACATCGATAGGTCGATCATCAATACTGTCGATGATCGAGTGTTGTGTTCAGTGCGCTCGATCTCAAAATCTTCTGGTGACAATTTGACTGGTGTGCCACTGCCGTTTCGTGAAATGGCGTTACGAATTGTGCGCTGCAAATCAAGACGGAACGGATCACCAAATTCGTATGGCTTCGAATCGTACGTGCGCTCGTGTCCGCTGCCGTCGCGTGCGATGCGATGCTGACCGAATTTGTCTTTTGCCAAGTTGTTGAACAGTTGACGCAGTGCGTTATTGCCAATGGCTCGCAGCCCTCGCGGAGTGAGTTCCATCTTTCCCTCTTTGAGATTGATGAGCCCAGCTTCTTCCAGCATCTTGGTCATTTCAGCGAGGCGCTCCATGGATTTTGCGGCGTCTTCTCCGAGCATCTCGCGCACCTTGTCGATGTCGACTTCTGCCAATTGAGCAGGGTTAGTTGCTTGTCGCAACATTCCTTCCATTTCTGACAATTCACCCATCTCTTGCATGGCATCCATTGCCTGCTGCATGTCCATTGAGGGCTCGCCACGGAAGTTGTACCCCTCGCCTTGGCCTTGTTGCGGGAACATGTTTTGCAATTTTTCGCTGAGTTGTTGGACCTGCCAATTGAGATCCATGTCTTCCATGAGTTGCTCAGACAACTGCTGCATTTGTGAGCGTTGTTCCGGCGTCAGTGAATCCATCAGTGCTTGCATTGCTTGCATGCGCTTTGCCATGTTCTCGAGTAGCTCGTCGAGTGTTTGCGGATTCTCTGGAAAGAAGTCACCGAACTGTTCCATGAACTTTTCGAATTGCGGATCTTCGCCTTGTTCGCGCGCTTCAATCATTCCGTTGAGAGCAGCCATCATGTCCTTCATGCGCGCCATGTCTTCTGGCGACATGTTCTGCATTCCTTCAGACATCTGATCAACAAATTGCTGCATCATTTCTTGACGCAGTTTGTCCATCAATTCTTCAAATCTCTGTTGCGCTTCATTTGACTCAAAGTCGTAATTTTGCATCTCTCGCACCATGCCTGCGAGGTCGTTCGGCATCATGTCTAGGCGGAAATTGCGTTCCATTGCAGCATCACGAGCCGTATCGGCACGCCGTTCATCACCCGATGCTTCTGCCTCGCGAACAGAGTTCTCGACTGCATGACGTTCTTCATCAATGATGTCTTTGAGGGCGTCAGCAATTTCTGAATACACACCACCAAGATCGCCGCTCTCTTCCAGTTCTTTCTTGCGGTCACGAATGCGTTGCATCATGTCGCGCAGGCCCTCGATCTGGTTGCCATCTGGGTCGGTCATTCCGTCACGCATCAGGCGACGTAATGCTGCGTTGAGGTCCCCGTGGTAGAGCAGATCATCAGTCAATTCATCGAGGATTGCCTCTGCGTCAAGGCTGAACCCTGTCTGTGTGCCGTCCCAACGTGAATAAGTAAACCGTGCAGGCATATCCGCAACTTAGTTGCTCTAGGGTATTGGGCACTATGCGAGTGCCACGGACTTTCGTATTCGTCGATATTTCGGGGTTTACCAATTTCACAAATGAGAACGGAGACGATGCCGCCGGGCGCCTCCTTGCCTCTTGGCGTGCCGTGACCCGCGATGTGGCCTCTGAGACCGGTGTCCGTATCGCCAAATGGCTGGGCGATGGCTGCATGATCGTGGCTGTTGACCAGCGAGATGCCATTACATTCGCTCTCGAGCTTCAGAAGCGCTCTGGAGCCGCCTGTGCGCCGCTCTCCATACGTGTTGGCATGGCCTCTGGGCTCGCCTTGCTGTTCGAAGGTGACGACTACATCGGAACCGCTGTCAACTTGGCTGCACGTCTCTGTGACGCCGCCGAACCATTCGAAATACTTTTCCCAAGCGAACACATCGAGAACCTGCCAGAGGGTGTCATTGTGACCGCCCATGTGCCGATGTCTCTTCGTGGGTTAAACGAAGCTATTCCCGTCGTGTCGCTGACTGGTGAAGCAACAAATGCAGCCCGTAACGACACGGGCGAACTGTGGACTCGCTCGCCCTTCGTTCTGTAGTTCTAGCTACGTGAGCGATACGTGGCTTTTGCCCCGGACGCATCTTTGTTCAGACGTCGTGTGAGATGTAATCCCTCCAGGATGAACTCAACAGCACTTGCCAACATGGCAGGTGATTCATCGCCGCCAGTAAGAACTTTGACAGGGGGCATCAGTGCAGGGATCTGCGTAAGAAGAGCAATGAGCTCTCCAGAAGAGATGTCTTCACCCGCATGAGCAACAGCGCCTTCTTCAAATGCAGTGAGAACATCGCGCATCATTTCACCAGGAGCCAATTCTTTGTACACAGTGAGAACTGCGCCAGAGATGAGCTGTTGAAGAATGCCATTTTCACGGCCTTCTTCCAATGATTCAATTTCCACTTTCCCGCCAGTAGACGATGCCAAAGCATCAAGATCGCTAATGCGCGGTGCTACTTCGCGCTCACCTGCACGTAATGCACGTCGCACAGCATTTGCACTGAGAATTTCGAAGTTAGAAACTGACAAACGCACGCTGACACCACTGCGCTGGTTGACATGGCTGCTGACGCGAGCTTGGTGAGAGAACGTGGCAATAATGCGCTCCATGAATTCAGGCATGGTGACCTTGACATCACCAATTGAAGCTGCCCGTGATTCTTGACGCATGATTGCAATTTCCGTATCAACTTCAAGCGGATAATGCGTACGAATTTGGCTACCGAAACGGTCTTTCAGCGGAGTAATGATGCGACCACGATTTGTGTAGTCCTCTGGGTTTGCAGATGCCACCAACATGACATCGAGCGGAAGACGAATCTTGTATCCACGAATTTGTACGTCGCGTTCTTCGAGAACGTTCAGCAAACCAACTTGAATTCGCTCTGCAAGGTCTGGCAATTCGTTGATTGCAAAAATTCCGCGGTTCGTACGAGGAACCAAGCCGTAATGCAATGTGAGTTCGTCACTGAGGTAACGGCCTTCTGCAACTTTGATGGGGTCAACTTCACCAATGAGGTCAGCAATTGACGTATCAGGCGTTGCTAATTTTTCACCGAATCGTTCACTGCGATGAACCCAAGAAATAGGAGCGTTCTCGCCTTCTGCTGCTATGAGATCGCGAGCATGACGTGACACTGGGTTGTACGGGTCGTCATTAATTTCGCTTCCAGCGATGATTGGCATCCACTCATCAAGTAGATCAGTTAACGAACGAATCATTCGTGTCTTTGCTTGACCGCGTTCACCAAGAAACACAACATCGTGTCCGGCAAGCAATGCATTTTCAAGTTGCGGCATGACGGTGTTTTCATACCCCATGACGCCTTCGAATAAAGGCAGGCCAGCTGAAATATTGCGCACGGCATTGGCACGCAATTCTTCTTTGACAGGAATGGATTTCCATCCTGAGGCACGAAGGGCCGCCAGAGTGACAGGAAGAGATGCGGGGACAGCAGGAATTGTCATGGAAACGACAGTACCCCGAGAGCTCGGTAAAGCCCTCAGCCAGAACGCTTATTTACGCGCAAGATCCTTGCGGTTTGAAAACTTTGCCTTACGGAAGTCTTTGTTCATGAGGGCGATCACGTCGATCGAAATTTCCTTCGGGCAAGCTGCTTCACACTCGCCATGATTCGTGCATGAACCGAATCGCTCGTCCATTGTTTCCACCATGGCCTCAACGCGTGAATAGCGCTCGGCTTGACCTTGTGGCAGACGGCTGAGGTGGGCAATCTTTGCGCCGGTGAACAAGTTGGCAGCGCCGTTCGGGCAGGCCGCAACGCATGCTCCGCAACCGATGCAGGCAGCTGAGTCCATCGCTGCATCAGCAACAATTTTGGAAATAGGAATCAGGTTTGCGTCTGGTGCACCACCTGTATCGGCCGTGATGTATCCGCCCGATTCGATGATGCGGTCAAAAGCAGAACGATCAACCATGAGGTCTTTAATGATCGGGAATGCTGATGCACGCCATGGCTCGATAGTGATGGTGTCATTGCTCTTGAACTGACGCATGTGCAACTGGCATGTGGCTGTTCCGCGTTGTGGTCCGTGTGCTTGTCCGTCAATCATCAGTGAACATGTACCGCAGATGCCTTCGCGACAGTCGTGGTCGAACACCACTGCCTCTTTGCCTTCAGTGACGAGTTTGTCGTTCAAGATGTCGAGCATCTCAAGGAACGAAGCCTCGTCTGTGATTTCGTCGACCACATGGGTTTCGAAATTGCCCTTTGCCGCAGGACCAGCCTGACGCCAAATGCGCAATGTGATGTTTTTGAGGTGATTGCTCATTTGTAGCTCCGAGTCGCGAGGTGAACAGCTTCGAATTCGAGCGGTTCAACGTTCAGGTTTGGTGTCATTGGGTCGCCGCCCCATTGCCATGCGGCAACGTGGCAGTAGTTCTCATCATCACGAAGTGCTTCGCCTTCGTCTGTCTGGTATTCAGAACGAAAGTGGCCGCCGCAGCTTTCTTTGCGGTCAAGCGCATCACGACACATGAGCATGCCCAACTGGAAGAAATCGTCAACACGACCAGCTTTTTCAAGCGTTTGGTTCATGTTGTCGCCCTCACCGGTGACACGAAGGTCGGTCTTGAATTCTTGATACAACGCAGGAAGAAGTTCCAACGCTTTTTTCAAACCTTCTTCGGTCCGTTCCATTCCGCAGTAATCCCAAATGATTTTTCCGAGTTCACGATGGAAGTAATCAGGTGACTTTGTTCCGTTGATTGCAAGGTACGCGTTGAAGCGCTCACGAGCTGCTTCTTCAGCAGCCTTGAACTCAGGATGATCAATGCCAGGCATTGGCTTGTTCAACAACGGAGCAAGTCCGTTTCCGATTGTGTACGGCAATACGAAGTACCCATCTGAGAGACCTTGCATCAGTGCTGATGCGCCAAGACGGTTAGCACCATGGTCAGAGAAGTTCGCTTCGCCCGCTGCGTACAAACCAGGAATGTTTGTTTGCAATTCGTAGTCAACCCACAAACCACCCATTGTGTAATGGCTGGCTGGGTAAATACGCATTGGTGTTTCGTATGGATTTTCTCCGGCGATACGTTCATACATTTCAAACAAGTTGCCGTAGCGCTCTTGCACCACGTCGTGACCGAGACGCTCGATTGCTTCGGAGAAGTCAAGGTAGACGCCGTTCTTCTTTGGTCCGACTCCTTGACCTTTGTCAACAAGACGCTTTGCCGCACGAGATGAAATGTCACGTGGGGCCAAGTTTCCGAATGACGGATACAAACGCTCGAGGTAATAGTCGCGTTCTTCTTCTGGAATATCACGAGCAAGTCGTGTCTCGTTCGGGTTAACAGGCACCCATACACGACCGTCGTTACGCAATGATTCTGACATCAACGTGAGTTTTGACTGACTGTCATCACTTTGCGGAATGCATGTTGGGTGAATTTGTGTGTAGCACGGGTTCGCAAACAATGCGCCTTTGCGGTGTGCTCGCCATGCTGCAGTGACGTTGCACGCCATTGCATTTGTTGACAAAAAGAACGCGTTTCCGTATCCGCCTGTTGCCAACACAACTGCATGTGCAGCATGTGATGTGATTTCACCAGTGACAAGATCGCGGACAACAATGCCCGATGCACGGCCGTCAATAACAACAATGTCAATCAATTCTGAGCGGTTGTACAAACTGATGCCACCAAGTCCCACTTGGCGTGAGAACTGCTGATACGCACCGAGCAGCAATTGCTGACCAGTTTGACCACGAGCATAAAAAGTACGACTGACCTGAGCTCCACCAAATGAACGGTTGTCTAAGAGACCACCGTATTCACGGGCAAACGGCACACCTTGGGCCACCATTTGGTCAATGATGTCAACGCTAACTTGTGCCAAACGATGCACGTTTGCTTCACGCGCACGGAAGTCGCCACCCTTGACGGTGTCGTAGAACAAACGGTGAACACTGTCGCCGTCGCCCTTGTAATTCTTTGCACCGTTGATGCCGCCTTGAGCAGCAATGGAGTGAGCACGACGTGCAGAGTCATGAAACGTGAACGCATCGACTTGATAACCGAGTTCGGCAAGAGTTGCTGCGGCTGATGCACCAGCAAGACCAGTACCGACCACAATGACTTTGAATTTGCGTTTGTTGTTGGGGTTCACCAACTTCATGTTTTCTTTGTAGTTATCCCATTTGTCGGCAACAGGGCCATCAGGAATTTTGCTGTCAAGCTTGACCGTGTTCTTTGCGAACAGTTCATCAGTGAGAGTCATGATCGTGTCTTTCTTCTTCGAGGCGTGTCGGTCAGCCGACGATGCCAGCCATTACAGCGATAGGGAATGAAACGTTGCCGAGAACGACAATTGCGGCAAAGCCAGTAGCAAATCCACGGCGCCAGGTATTAAAACGCGGGTTATTCCAACCAAGTGACTGGAAAATGCTCCACGTGCCGTGGAACAAGTGAATGCCCAACAAGATGTTTGCAACGACATAGAACAAGGCAACTGGAGTGCGATCAAACGAATGCACGACGCTGGCATAGACCGACTTCACAGATTCTTCATCGCCTGAATGCGTGATCATTTCGCCCACGTGCGAGTTCACAACACCAAAGGTCAGGTCGAGAAGGTGCCAGACAAGAAACGCCAGAACAATGATTCCGGACCAGCGCATGGTGCGGCTAGCGAAATTGGCAATTTGGTAATCACGCTTGCTCTGGTATTTCACAGGTCGAGCGTGGCGATTGAGGCGAGTCAACGACCATGCCGCATGTAAATGAAGAAACAGCATGGAAATGAGGCCGCCACGAAGAATCCAGAGAACCCATCCTTTTGGCGCCAGTGGATACAGCAATGTCTGGAGGAAATGGGCGTAGTGATCAAGATCTGCTGCACCCATGTACATCTTGAGGTTCCCGATCATATGGAAGAGGACAAAACCCATCATGGCGATGCCCGTGATGCCCATGACGTACTTCTTGCCCACCGCGGTGGAATAGAGGTCGAGAAGAAATGGGCGCTTCTTTCGCTTATGGGTAGCGGTGCCCGTGACCGGGCCGCGTTGAGATGTAACTGCTTGTGCCATATAAAAAGGTCTCCCTGCGGGCCGGACTGGCCGGCTGTGCAAATGCACTTGAAACGGTAGCCCGAGAGAGCCCCGAGGGCACAACTTGACCATTTCGCTCTTGAGTGTCATTTTTCACTACTGTTGCGATGTTCCATACAGCGGGCGTCTGAAAGTCAGAGCGCCCCAGAACTTGCCAGGAGACAATTAAGTGTCAGGATTATTTGCTGCCGAAGGTGGCTATCAAGAGTTCGTACTCAAGGGCGGAGAATGGGCGGTGTTGTGGCTTTCAGCTGCTTCAGCCATCCTTGCTATCGCTGTTGGGTTCTATCTCGCCCGTTTAGTCATGGCTGCCGACGAAGGCACGCCAAAGATGAAAGAAATTGCACTCGCAATTCAAGAAGGTGCACTCGCCTACTTGAAGCGCCAGTTCAAGACAATCATCATGATTTTGGTTCCACTTGCAATCATTGTGTTCATCACATCAAAGGCAATCTCACATGAGACCGCTTCTGGTGCCATCGTTCATGACCTTTCGTTCGGACAAGCCGGCCTGTGGCGCACACTTGCGTTCATTCTCGGATGTGCAGCGTCTGGTTTCACCGGTTACATCGGAATGACATTGGCGACGCGCGGAAACGTTCGTACAGCTGCTGCTGCTCTGACTGGTTCAATGCCAGACGCTCTCACCGTTGCATTCCGCACCGGTGGTGTTGCCGGAATGTTCACCGTTGGTCTCGGACTCAGCGGTGCTACAGCAATCATCATGATTTTCCAGAACACATCAAGCGTCATTCTTGTTGGATTCGGTTTTGGTGGATCACTTCTTGCATTGTTCTTGCGCGTTGGTGGAGGAATCTTCACGAAAGCTGCAGACGTTGGTGCTGACCTCGTTGGAAAAGTTGAAGCAGGAATTCCTGAAGACGACCCACGTAACCCAGCAACAATCGCAGACAACGTTGGCGACAACGTTGGCGACTGTGCCGGAATGGCAGCTGACCTCTTCGAGTCATACGAAGTAACACTTGTTGCTTCCATCATTCTTGGTGTTGCAGCATTCAACTCAATTGGTCTTAACCCAGCAATGGGACTTGTGTTCCCGCTTGCAGCTCGCGCTATCGGCGTAATCGCATCAATCTTTGGTGTGTTCGCTGTGAAGGCAAAGCCAGACGAAACAGACGCACTCAAGCCAATCAACAAGGGCTTCCTTGTAGCTGGTGTACTTACTCTTGCCGGAACTCTTGCATTGTCACTGACCTATGTCGGCAACGACAAAGGTGTCGCTGGCGAAGGTGTCAAGTTGATGAGCGGAGCCGGTTGGCGAGTATTCGGTGCAGTTGCAGTTGGTCTGCTTCTTGCACAACTTGTTAGTCGTCTCACCGAGTACTACACAGCAACTCATCATGGTCCAGTAAAAGAAATTGCTGAATCAGCAGAGACTGGTCCTGCAACAGCAATTCTTTCGGGTACTGCATTTGGTCTTGAATCAAGTGTGTACGCAGTTCTCGCAATTGCAATTGCAATTGGTGTGGCATTGGCACTTGGCGGCGGAAACCTTACGTTCTCGCTCTACCTCGTTGCATTGTGCGGAATGGGAATGCTCGCAACTACAGGCGTCATCGTGTCGGAAGATACGTTTGGTCCGGTATCAGATAACGCTGCAGGTATTGCAGAAATGTCTGGCGAGTTCCACGGCGAACCACAAAAGATCATGGTTGCTCTCGACGCAGTCGGTAACACCACTAAGGCAGTAACAAAGGGCTTTGCAATTGGTTCAGCAGTTATTGCTGCTGTTGCGTTGTTCGCTTCGTTCATCGAAACAGCTGGTGCTGAATTGCTGATCAAGGCCGAGAACTTGGCAGACGGAGTTTTCAAGGCTCCTGAGCTTGCAATCAACGTTGCAGATCCGAAGATCTTCATTGGTCTTTTAATCGGTGGCTCGGTGCCGTTCTTGTTCTCAGCACTTTCAATTCGCGCCGTTGGCCGCACAGCTGGTGTTGTTGTTCAAGAAGTTCGTCGTCAGTTCGCTGACGGAATGATCATGGCCGGCACAAAGAAGCCAGAGTACGGCCCCGTCATTGACATCTGTACAGAAGCTTCACTTCGTGAATTGGCTACACCTGCACTTCTTGCAGTGTTGACTCCAGTCATCGTTGGATTCGGAATTGGTTGGCAAGCACTTGGTGGATTCCTTGCTGCTGTCATCTTGACTGGCCAGCTCATGGCGAACTACCTCAGCAATGCTGGTGGTGCATGGGACAACGCAAAGAAGTACATCGAAGACGGCAACCACGGCGGTAAGGGCTCAGAGCCATACAAGGCCGCTGTTATTGCTGA
>CAFBQH010000019.1_pt1 | contig 17185 bp, 12 predicted proteins | sample 7269951 | NCBI WGS metagenome assembly CAFBQH01 (sample SAMEA6814174, study PRJEB35770) | freshwater metagenome | biome: Freshwater; feature: Freshwater reservoir; material: water | place: Czech Republic | collected 2016-11-09 | depth 30m m
AACCGGCCCAAATATTTCGTTCTGGATCATTTCGTCGTCTTGCTTGAGGTCTGCAATAACTGTTGGCGTAAAGAAGTATCCGTCGTTTCCTTGGCGTTCTCCACCAGTAACAACGCGAGCATGTTTCGGAGTGCGATCAACAAAACCTGCAACACGCGCTAATTGATTCTGGTTGTTCAATGGGCCAAATGCGGCTTCAAGATCTTTCGGGCCACCCGTGCGAGTTGCAGATGCTTGTTCAGCTAGTGCGGCAACGAACTCTGCATAGATCTTTGGCCCACACACAACGCGTGTTGCAGCAGTGCAATCCTGTCCTGCATTGAAATACCCCGCAGCGGCAATTCCGGCTGCAGCAGCTTCGATATCTGCATCATCAAACACAATGACTGGCGCCTTGCCGCCTAGCTCAAGATGCACACGCTTCAAACTTTGTGCAGCGGCTTCGGCAACTTCAATTCCTGCACGAACCGAACCAGTAACAGACACCATTGATGGAATGTCGTGCGTAACCATGGCGCGGCCTGTATCGCGGTCTCCACAAATTACGTTCAACACGCCAGCTGGCAAAAACTCTGCTGCAATTTCAGCAAGCAAAGTAGTTGAGGCCGGAGTTGTGTCAGAGGGCTTGAGCACCACAGCGTTACCTGCAGCTATTGCTGGAGCAAATTTCCACACCGCCATCATCATTGGGTAGTTCCATGGAGCAACTTGTGCACACACACCAATTGGTTCACGACGAATCATTGATGTCATATTTGCCATGTACTCAGCTGTTGCTTTTCCTTCCAACATGCGAGCTGCGCCGGCAAAGAACCGAATCTGGTCAACCATCGGAGGAATTTCTTCGCTCATGGTTAGCGCAATTGGTTTACCCGTGTTCTGCACTTCTGCTGCGACTATTTCATCAGCACGGGCTTCAATAGCGTCTGCAATGCGATACAACGCGAGCGACCGTTCTGACGGGGTTGTTTGCCCCCATGACTTAAACGCGTGTGATGCTGCCTTCATCGCAGCATCAACGTCTGCTGCACCACTTAGGGATGCCTCACCATATTGTTGCCCTGTTGATGGATCAATAATGGCGCTTGTTTGACCATCTTTCGCATCGACGTACTCACCGTTAATAAAGTTCTTGAAGCTCTTCATGTCACAAGGATTCCACAAATTCGACCATGCCGTCCACAATGTCTCAAATTTCTGAGATAAACCTATGGCTATGACACAAATACTTTCTATTGGCGTTCCCCGCGAAGTAAAAACAGCCGAGGGTCGAGTAGCCATGACTCCCGATGGTGTTCGTGAATGTGAGCGATACGGCATTCAAGTTTTTGTCGAAACCAGCGCCGGCGAGGGGGCATCAATCTCTGATGCTGATTTTGTTGCAGCAGGAGCCACCATTGTGCCCACCGCAGCAGATGCATGGTCGCAGCCCATGGTTGTCAAGGTCAAAGAGCCCAAGGAAGAAGAGTTCGAATTTCTGCGTCGTGACCTCACCCTGTTTACGTATCTTCATCTAGCCGCTTATCCAAAAGTTGCGTCGGCGCTCATTGCTGCCGGAACAACTTCGTTTGCCTACGAGACCGTTCAGATGCCGGACAGTTCTCTTCCGCTTCTTGCGCCAATGAGTGAGGTAGCTGGACGCTTGGCGCCACAAATGGGTGCCCACTTCCTTGAATCACACAACGGTGGACGCGGAGTTCTGATGGGCGGAGCACCTGGCGTTCGCCCCGCAAAAGTCGTAGTGCTTGGCGCTGGCAACGTTGGCTGGAATGCCGCATGGATTGCTGCCGGCATGGAAGCTGAAGTGATCTTGATCGACAAGAACATTGACCGACTTCGCTATGTCGACCAAATTCATCGTGGACGAATTTCTACTCTTGCGTCTAATCGAGGATCAATCGAACGAAGCATTGTTGAGGCAGACCTAGTTATTGGTGCTGTGCTTGTTGCAGGCGGACGAGCACCAGTCGTTGTCAGTGAAGACATGGTTCGTTCTATGAAACGTGGTGCCGTCATTGTTGACGTCGCAGTTGACCAAGGTGGCTGCATTGAAACCACACGTGAGACAACGCACACAGACCCTGTGTACATAAACCATGACGTCGTACATTATGCGGTCGGCAATATGCCAGGAGCAGTGCCACACACCAGCACGTATGCCCTCACGAATGTCACATTGCCGTTTCAGATCGAAGTCGCACGGCACGGGGCACTTGGCGCTGCCCGCACAAACTCGGCACTTGCACATGGTCTGAACACCCACCATGGCCACGTCACCTACGAGGCCGTAGCTACAGCACTGTCGCTGCCCTTCGTTGAGTCATTAGTAGCTCTCAACCAATAGGTTGTAGCGATGGCTTCGCTTGCAACTGACCTCCAGATCCCCAAAGTTCCCCTCGTTATCGACCAGCAACGGTCTGATCGTCACGCCCAGTTGCGTGAGATCGCAAAAGAGAGTTGGCTTGCTCGCACAGATATCGGTTACTCCGTTCTGACCTACGACGCTGTCATGGGAATCTTGCGCGACAAGCGCTGGCATTCCGCCACCGGCATGGTTGCTCAACTACAAGGCATTACCGATGAAGCGTTTCTTGGTCGTCGCCAGGTTTCAATTTTGAGTGCAGAAGGCGACGTTCATGTTCGTTTGCGTCGACTAGTGGCACCAGCATTTTCGCCTCGCAGTGCAGATCGTCTTCGTCCGTTCATGCGCGAGACAGTCAATTCGCTCCTTGATCCATTCATCGCGTCAGGACGTGCAGAAGTTGTGCGCGACATTTGTGAGCCGTACCCCATCCCCATTATTTGTGAGCTACTTGGCGCACCAAAAGAGGACTGGAAACTGTTTAGTCGTCTTGCCACCGAAATCTTGTTGATTTTCAGCGAAAACTTGGCACAAAACATGCCGACATTTCTCGCGGCACAACAAGAACTTGAAAAGTACACAGAAGGCCTCATTGAGAAGCGCCGTTCAGTTCCAGCCGACGACTTGATTACAGACCTCATCGCGGCAGAAGAAGCCGGAGACAAGCTCAATACAGAAGAACTCACCATGATGGTTGATGCAGTCATCGTGGGCGGCACTGATACCACCCGTAATCAACTCGGACTCGCCCTTGCACTGTTTGCTGAATATCCAGAGCAATGGGCAATGCTCGGCAAAGACCCTTCACTTGCACAACGCGCAGTGGAAGAAGTGTTGCGTTACTCCGGAGCCGTTGGTGGCACTATCCGTTTTGCATCGGAAGACATTGAATACAACGGAGTGTTGTTTCCAAAGGGAACCTTCATGAGCACATCGATGAGCACCGGAAACTATGACTCGTCGGTGTTTCCAACACCAGATACTTTCGACATCACTCGTGAACCAGTTGGTCAGCCACATTTGTCGCTCGGTGCCGGAATCCATTACTGCCTCGGGGCATCACTGGCTCGGGCAGAACTGCAAGAAGCTTTTACCGTGCTGTCGCAACGCATGACAAACCTTGAACTTGACGGCCCGGTTGTTTACAAACCATCTGGTGTCGGCATATTCGGACCAGCGTCCTTGCCTGTGAAGTTCAGTCCGAACAATTAATCACAGCAACTGTCACGCCAGCCACATGTGCGACATTTGAAATGCGCATGCTCTGGTGTGAGATCACCCGTGCATAACGGACATTCTGCAAACGTTCCGTAACGAGTACGGCAACTGTCGTTCTGCGAAGTGCTCTGCTTGTCGGTAATCAGTTCGTTGAAACTCACACTGTCATTATTGTCACATTCACCCCGTTATGTGTGGACCAACCCGCCAAAGACCCATTATGAGAAGTAGCGTCGAACCGACCCTATGACTGAGACTTCACGCCAAAGCAAGCGACAACGGTCCCCCGCCAGGCCAGGCACCGCGCGAGCGGCTTTCGGGTACAGAGACTTTCGCATCATGTGGTACTCCAACTTTTTGTCGAACATTGGTACGTGGATGCAAAACGTAGTGTTGCCCGCTTACATCTATCAGCGCACACATCGCGCCTCTGCCGTTGGTATTTTTGTGTTCGCACAACTTGGCCCACTACTAGTTCTTTCGATACCTGCCGGAGTCATGGCAGACAGGTTCGACAGGCGCAAGTGGCTTGTCTTTGCTCAATCAATCCAGATGGCCGGATCCGTTCTTCTCGGGGTGTTGACCATCACCCACTCTCCCATCATCACTCTGTTCCTCGCACAGATGATGGTGGGTATTGGTAATGCGTGTAACGCACCCGCTTTTTCAGCGGTGCTTCCAAGCCTGGTGCGACCAGAAGATCTTGGTGGGTCGATCAGTTTGAACTCTGCGTCAATCAATGGTTCACGAGTGTCTGGTCCAATTTTGGTTGCAATCATGATGAGCTGGGGCGTCACTGCTGGTCAGGTTTTCATCTTCAACGCCGCCACGTATCTGTTCGTCACGTGGGCGGTGATGAAAATCGCGATTCCACCACATGTCCCACAACGAGAACAAGGCCTGAAATCATTTACTGCAGGGTTTCGTGTTGCGCGCGATCGGCCATCCATTGGTCGCATGTTGATTTCAATGAGCTCATTTTCAATGTTCTGTTTGCCATTCGTTGGACTGTTCCCTGCCGTCGCAGACCTCACGTTCGACATTCAACCGAAAACAGTGATGTACAAATGGCTGTATGCCACATGGGGGTTCGGAGCATTGCTTGGCGCGTTAGCAATAGGCACCGTCCTTGCACCGTTTGATAAACGCAAAGTATCTCAAGCTGGTTTTCTAGCGTTCTCTGTCTCCATGACGCTGTTTGCAACCGTACGCGGAACAACACTTGCGTTTGTTACTGCGTTCTTTTTAGGCATCGCATACTTCGGAACAACCACATCATTGATGACGGTCTTTCAAAGTCGATTGGAAACAAATATTCGAGCTCGCGTGATGGCGCTGTGGTTCATGGCGTTTGGCGGAACTATTCCGCTCGGCAATGCACTATTTGGCCCTGTCATGGATGCGATCGGCTCACGTCCCGTTTTGTACATGGGCGCATTGTGGGCACTGTTTTTGGCGTGGTGGTGCAATATTGAAAAGATCGACCAGCGCGTTGAGCCTCAGCCAATCAAGGCATGAACAACACGTTCCGTTGCTGCCATCCGTGACCCTTTGACAACCACGACATTGTTTGAATCGAGTTCGCTCAATGCGGCGACAATTTGAGTCACTGTCATCGCACTAGTTCCGTATAGATCTGTCTCTAGAGATAACAATTCAATTCCTAGCTGGCGACATAACGCAGCTATCTCTTGATGTGCAGCCGCAGAATCGGTTACTTCGGCCATGACGCCCAAAACCGCACATCTACGCGCGGCCGGTGTTTCTGCAATCGTTCGCAATGCAGCTGCTACTGATACCGGGTTTGCGTTGTATGAATCATCAAGTATGCGAAGACCGCGCGGCCCAGTCATCCACTGCATACGTTGAGGCGCACTCTGTACATTCGCTAGCGCTTCAACACATCGTCCAATGCCGATTCCACATGAGATACCTACAGCTACTGCTGCTGCAGCATTTGACGCCATATGGGTTCCGGGTAACGGAACTACGCCGACTGCGCTCTGATTTTCAGCAGTAAAGCGCACCGTGCAACACCCGCGTTCGTCTACTAACACAATTTCGAAACGAACTGACGCCGTTTCCGACGACCCAAATGTCACAACGTGTGCAGAAATGTTGTGCACTGTCTTCATTGCGTTGACTGAATCACTATTTACTATTGCAATTCCGGATTCAGGTAATGCCTGCAGTAGTTCTGCCTTTGCACGAATCACTCCGGCGACTCCGCCCACGCGCTCGCCGTGCGCGTCACCCACTTCTGTAATCACGCCAATCTGTGGATGCCCCACTTCACACAATCGTGCAATCTCACCAAAGCCACGCATTCCCATTTCCAACACCAGCGCGTCACAGGCTTCGGGTGAGTTGATGATGGTGACAGGAACTCCGATGTCATTATTCAATGACTTCTCTGGTCCGTGTGCATTCATAAACTTTGAGCGCAACACCGCCAGAACCAAATCTTTCGTGCTGGTCTTTCCGACCGACCCGGTGATGCCAATTACGCGCCTATCAAGAGTTGCAGCAAGACGTGCTCGACAATGACCACCAAGTGCAGTTAACGCAGCATCACAATCGTCCACTTCAATACATGTCAACGCATCAATTGATTTTCCTCGTCGCACAATGGCAAATGGTGCACCAGCAGCTGCAGCTGACGAAAGATAATCATGTCCGTCTGCGTCGCCGCCCAACGCCACAAACGCTTGACCGCGACGCAATGTTCGAGAATCAAAAGCAATGCCTGAAGCCTCACAATCAAGCCCCACAAGCGTTCCGTGAGCAACAGACGCCACTTCAGAGGCGGTAATGAGCATGGAATGACCCTAGTGGCGAGTACCGTCTTACCGATGGACACCACCGACCGGCGCACCACCCTTGTGGTTATTTTTGGTGGGCAATCAGCCGAACATGACGTCAGTTGTGTGACTGCAGCGCATGTCCTTCGTGCGGCGAACGCAAAGACCTATCGCACTGTGCCTGTTGGCATTGCCCGCGACGGCAGCTGGCACTTGCCAGACATGAGCGAACTGCCTAATGGCGGCATTGATCCTGCATCAGTGCCAACGCATCTGCTTGCAGCCGGAACCGTGACTACGTCAACAGTTCTTTCATTGTTGGCTGAAACTGGCCCCATCGTCGTCATGCCTCTTCTGCATGGACCACTCGGCGAGGACGGAACAATCCAGGGCCTCCTTGAAATGCTCGACTTGCCTTATGTCGGGAGCGCTGTTCTAGCGAGCGCAGTCGCAATGGACAAAGGTGTATCGAAATCACTGTTTGCCAAAGCAGGTATTCCGCAAGCACGACATGTCACGTTGCGTGAAGACACCGTTACTCCAGATTCCTTGAACGACGTCGTTCTGTCTCTCGGCTTTCCGATGTTTGTGAAACCAGCCAACATGGGCTCGTCCGTTGGTGTGTCAAAGGCTCACGACTTACATGAACTGCAACAAGCAGTCGACCTAGCTGCCACGTACGACCAATGGATCGTGTGTGAAGAAGCAATATCGGGACGAGAAATTGAAGTGGCAGTCATCGGAAACCGTGCACCGCGTGCATCAGTTGCTGGTGAAATTACCCCGGGCAATGATTTCTACGACTATGAAGATAAGTACGTCACCGATGCTGCAACCTTGAATATTCCTGCACGACTAACACCTGAACAATCTGACACTGTTCGTTCTTTAGCGATTGCTGCTTATGATGCCCTTCACTGTGAAGGAATGGCACGAGTTGACTTTTTCTTCGAGGAAAATGGACGTGGATTTCTCTGTAACGAAATCAACACGATTCCCGGGTTCACTCCGATATCGATGTATCCGAAGTTATGGGCTGCAACTGGGCTTTCATACCCAGACCTCATCGATGAACTGATTGTTCATTCACTAGAGCGTCACGCACGCCGCAAGCGCAATACAGCGCACTAACTGCCAGAGGCAGGAATATTTATCACTTGCCCGACAAGCAGATTCTGACTGCTATCTGGCCAATTATTGGCTGTCAATAGCGCACCCAACGTCACACAGAAATTCTTCTGAATCTTAAAGAACGAATCGTTTTTAGCGATGGTGTACGTACCAGCAGGTCGATTGTCGCATCCGGGCCCAACTGGTGCAGCCGGTGCGTTAGTGGCACCAGGAGTAGATGGGTTCGTCACAGTTGGCGCGTTCGGATCAACAGGAGCTACGACAGCTTGTGGCGGAATGCGCAACGTTTGACCAGGGTATGGAAACTGATTGGGCGTCACCATTCCGTTATACGCCAACAAAGTGGTGAGAGAGATTCCATACTTATTTGCAACGGCAAGTGGTGAATCGCCCGCAACAACGGTGTACGTAGTTTCAGTTCCGACAGCGTTAGATGGCAACGTAGTCGTAGTGCCAGGCATGGTGCTTGCGACTGGCGGAATTGTCGCAAAGTTTGTAGGGGTCACATTGACCACGGTGGTGGCAACACCCAAAGTGTCTCCCCCACATGCGGCAAAACCAAAACCAGTCACCATGACAAGCGCCATCGCCATCGTTGTGGACTTCGATTTCGGAATGACGCGGTTCAGCAACACAATGAACAACAGTAGAGCCTGCGAGAGGCCAACTGGTGGCGCTTTGACGCCACCTCTGTTACATCAATGGTCGCTCTGTGGGAAGTATCGGTGATGGGAGCGATGTTTCACCCATGAGATAGGTATCAACGCCAGCTGCGCATGCGCGACCTTCGGCTATTGCCCACACAATGAGGCTTTGCCCGCGGCCCATATCGCCTGCCACAAAGATGCCTGGGACGTTTGATTGATACTCGTTATTGCGGGCAATATTGCCACGCTCATCAAGCGCCACGCCCAACTGGTCTAGCCACGAGCCCTTGTCGGGGCCAACAAAGCCCATCGCAAGAAAGACAAGGTCCGCTGGAATCTCAGAATCGGTTCCTTCTTTTTTCGTGAATCGGCCATCAACCATTTCCACTTCATGGATCAACAATGCACGCACGTTTCCTTTTCCGTCATCAACAAACCGTTCGGTGTTGACGCTGAAGATGCGCTCTCCACCTTCTTCATGTGCGGACGATGTGCGATAAATCATGTTGTACTGCGGCCATGGGTTGCCAGCAGAACGAGTCTCTGGCGGACGAGCCATGATCTCAAGTTGAATCACTTGCTTTGCGCCTTGGCGTAACGCGGTTCCTAAACAGTCAGCGCCGGTATCGCCGCCACCAATAATGACTACGTTCTTTCCCTTGGCATCTATCTGATGCGACACGTCGTCACCCTCTTGAATCTTGTTCGCCATTGGCAGATATTCCATTGCCTGGTACACACCTGTAAGTTCACGGCCAGGAATCGGAAGATCGCGCCATGCTGTTGCCCCACATGCAAGAACAATCGCATCATGGGATGCACGAAGAATTTCCATGTCAACAGAGCCGCCGACATCGGCGTTCGTACGAAACTCAGTTCCTTCTTCACGCATTTGTTCGAGACGACGATCAAGATGGCTCTTTTCCATTTTGAATTCCGGAATTCCATAGCGCAACAGTCCGCCAATACGGTCCGCACGTTCAAGAACAACAACAGAGTGTCCGGCTCGAGTTAATTGTTGAGCGGTTGCAAGACCCGCAGGCCCACTTCCGATAACAGCAACGCGTTTCCCTGTCTGCAACGAAGGGATCTGCGGTGTGACCCATCCTTCAGCCCACGCGCGATCAATGATCGACACCTCCACTTGCTTGATATTGACGGGGTCTTGGTTGATTCCGAGCACACATGCTGATTCACACGGAGCAGGACACAAGCGTCCTGTGAACTCTGGAAAGTTGTTTGTTGCGTGAAGTCGTTCGATGGCGTCTTGCCAATGCTCGCGATACACCAAATCGTTCCAGTCCGGGATGAGGTTGCCGAGCGGGCAACCGTTGTTGCAGAACGGAATACCGCAATCCATGCAACGACCAGCTTGACTCTTCAAAATCTCGCCATCAAACGGTTCGTACACTTCTTTCCAGTCCTTCAAACGAAGTTCAACTGGTCGACGCGTAGGACCGCTGCGTCCCCATTTTAGAAATCCTGTTGTCTCACCCACGGGCAGCCTCCATCACTCGATCGGACGTTTCTTGTTCTGTGAGACCATCAGCTTTTGCAGACGCCATCACAGAGAGCACCAACTTGTAGTCACGCGGCATCACCTTGCGGAAATGAGTGACTTCAGTGTCAAAGTCTTTCAAGACTCGCTCAGCAACAGCTGAACCAGTGAATTCGAAGTGGCGCGCAATAGTTGTACGCAACCATTCGGCATCGATGCCTGTGACTGTCTCAAGTTCCACCATCTCGTAGTTCACTTTTCCAGAGAATTCATTTTTCGGGTCATAGACATACGCAATACCGCCAGACATTCCCGCTGCAAAGTTGCGCCCAGTAGCTCCAAGCACAACAACGTTGCCACCTGTCATGTATTCACATCCGTGGTCACCAACGCCTTCAACAACTGCTGTTGCACCTGAGTTACGAACACAGAAGCGCTCGCCCACCATGCCGCGAATAAAAATCTCGCCGCCTGTGGCGCCATAGCCAATGACGTTGCCAGCAATCACATTGTCTTCGGCCACGAACGGAGAATCACGATGCGGGTGCAGCACAATGCGGCCACCAGATAATCCCTTGCCTAGATAGTCATTGCTGTCTCCTTCGAGACGCATGTCAACGCCTGACGGCACGAATGCGCCAAAGCTTTGGCCGGCAGAGCCAGTGAAGTTGACGGTGATGGTGCCATCTGGCAAACCGTCGCCTCCCCACTTCTTTGTGATCTCGTATCCGAGCATTGTTCCGACCGTGCGGTTGACGTTACGAATAGGCAACGAGATAGACACCGGTGTGGCATCAGCAAGTGCTGCCTTCGACAATGCGATTAGTTGATTATCGAGAGCATCGGCAAGACCGTGATCTTGTGCAACAGACATGAACGGAGTTGATGAATACGGGTTCTGTGGAACTACGAGCATCGGGGAAATGTCGAGGCCTTGTGCCTTCCAATGGTTCACAGCCTTCTCAGCATCAATCAGTTCAACATGACCAACAGCTTCTTTCAGAGTGCGGAAACCAAGTTCAGCCAAATATTCGCGTACTTCTTGTGCGATGTATTCAAAGAAGTTGACAACAAACTCAGGCTTACCATTGAACCGTTTACGCAACTCAGGATTCTGCGTAGCGATTCCTACGGGACACGTATCTAAGTGACATGCACGCATCATGATGCATCCGCTCACCACAAGAGGAGCCGTGGCAAAACCAAATTCCTCTGCGCCAAGCAGTGTTGCAATGATGACATCGCGGCCAGTTTTCATTTGTCCGTCTGCCTGCACCACAATGCGGTCACGCAACCCGTTCAACATCAGCGTTTGTTGCGCTTCAGCAAGACCAAGTTCCCATGGGGCTCCTGCATGCTTCAACGATGTCAATGGCGATGCGCCTGTTCCGCCATCGTGACCAGAGATCAACACAACATCTGCTTTGGCTTTACTGACTCCGGCTGCAACAGTTCCGATACCGACTTCAGCTACCAACTTCACATGGACGCGAGCCAACGGGTTTGCGTTCTTCAAGTCATGAATTAGTTGCTTCAAGTCTTCGATGGAATAAATGTCATGGTGAGGAGGCGGACTGATGAGTCCTACTCCAGGAGTTGAATGACGAGTCTTTGCAACCCACGGGTACACCTTGTAGCCAGGCAACTGCCCGCCTTCGCCCGGCTTTGCACCTTGAGCCATTTTGATTTGCAAGTCATCGGCATTCACCAAATATTCGCTTGTAACACCGAAACGACCAGAGGCCACTTGCTTGATAGAAGAACGCTTCGAGTCACCGTTTGCCATTGGAACAAACCGCTCAGGGTCTTCTCCGCCTTCACCGGTATTGCTCTTTGCACCCAATCGGTTCATTGCAATCGCCAAGTTCTCGTGTGCCTCAGCAGAAATTGAGCCATAACTCATCGCGCCAGTAGAGAACCGCTTCACGATTTCTGACACTGGTTCGACTTCGTCAATGGAGATTGACGCGCGGTCACCCGTGCGTAAATGAAACAACCCACGCAGTGTTGCTAAACGCTCTGACTGGTCATCAACATCGCGTGTGTATTGCTTAAAGACGTCATAGCGACCTGCGCGCGTTGCATGCTGCAAGCGGTACACGGTCTCTGGATTAAAGAGGTGGTATTCCCCTTCACGACGCCACTGGTATTCGCCACCTAGTTCAATGCGACGATGTGCGCGAAGATCAGGACGCGTTGGGTGCGCCAATGCGTGACGCGTTGCAACTTCAGCTGCAATTTCATCAAGGCCGATGCCACCCAAACGCGACACGGTGCCGGTGAAGAATTCATTCACCAATTCAGTCGACAAACCAATTGCTTCGAAGATCTGAGCACCTGTGTATGACGCAACAGTTGATACGCCCATCTTCGACATCACTTTCAAAACGCCCTTGCCAGATGCCTTGATGTAATTCTTCACTGCCTTCAATGGGTCCATCGACCCGAGCAAGTACATGTCATTAGAAATGATGTTCTCAACTGTTTCGAATGCAAGGTATGGGTTAATTGCACCTGCGCCAAAGCCAACCAACAACGCCATGTGGTGCACTTCACGCGCATCGCCACATTCAACGACCATGCCGACTTGTGTGCGGCGCTTTTCACGAATGAGGTGGTGATGCACAGCACTGGTCAGCAACAGCGACGGAATTGGCGCAAACACTTCGTCAGAGTTTCTATCTGACAACACAATGATGCGTGCACCATTGATGATTGCTTCTGTCACTTCAGCACGAACATCGTCAAGTGCAGAACGCAAGCCCGCGCCACCATCTGCAACGCGATACAAGCCACTGATCACTACAGCGGCAAGGTGCGGATGCGTGTTGTCATCATTGATGTGAATGATCTTTGCAAGATCATCGTTATCAATAATCGGGAACGGCAAAACAAGTTGACGACAACTATCTGGCCCAGGAGCCAGCAAGTTTGCTTCTGGCCCAACGCTTGTTCCGATAGCCGTAACAACTTCTTCACGAATGGCGTCAAGCGGCGGGTTCGTCACTTGGGCAAACAACTGCTGGAAGTAATCAAACAACAGGCGGGAACGGTCAGACAGGACTGCAATCGGAGTATCGGTGCCCATTGAACCAAGGGGCTCTGTTCCGGTACGTGCAGTTGGAGCAAGGATGACTTTGAGTTCTTCTTCGGTGTAGCCAAACATCTGCTGACGGCGTGTCACGCTGTCATTGCTGTACACCACATGCTCGCGAGCGGGCAGCGATGACAATTCAGTCAGTCCCTCTGTCAACCACTTCTCATACGGGTGCTGCGCAGCTAAGTCAGTTTTGATTTCTTCATCATCAACAATGCGACCAAGCGAAGTATCAACAAGGAACATCTTTCCTGGTTGCAAACGACCCTTGCGAATAACGCGAGAAGGTTCAATATCAAGAACGCCGGCTTCAGATGCCAGAACTACAAGGTCATCACTGGTCACCCAATAACGCCCAGGACGCAATCCGTTGCGGTCAAGAACTGCACCAATCAATGTCCCGTCTGTGAATGCGATATCAGCTGGGCCATCCCATGGTTCCATCAACGATGAATGGAAACGGTAAAACGCGCGCCGTGCTGGGTCCATGTTTTCGTTGTTTTCCCACGCCTCAGGAATCATCATTAACAACGCATGCGGCAACGTACGACCAGACAGATGCAGCAGTTCCAACACTTCGTCGAAGCTTGCAGAGTCGCTCATGTCAGGTGAGCAAATTGGGAATGCTCGCTCGAGACCAGGAATCATGTCGCTATCAAGTAATGCTTCGCGCGTTGCCATCCAGTTGCGGTTGCCCTGCACCGTGTTGATTTCACCGTTATGTGCGATGTATCGATACGGGTGAGCAAGCGGCCACGACGGAAATGTGTTTGTCGAGAAACGGCTGTGCACCAAAGCAAGGCACGATTCCATGCGCTCATCCCACAAGTCAGGAAAGAAGTCGCCAAGTTCCGGAGTCGTGAACATTCCCTTGTACACCAACGTGCGTGACGACAGAGATGAGAAGTACGTACGTATGTCGCCCACAAGTACAGATTCAATGCGCTTACGTGGAACAAAAATCTTGCGATCAAGGTCTATGCCTTGTGCGCCAGCTGGGTCATCAACAAAGAACTGACGAATGATTGGCATCATCGCGCGGGCAGATGCACCGAGGCAATCGGGGTTGTTCGGCACGTCGCGCCAACCCAATGGTCGCAGTCCCTCTTCCGACATGATTTTTTCAACAGTTGCCATTGCAGTTGCAGCTCGTGTTGGGTCAGCTGGCAAGAACACCACACCGGCTGCGTATGCGCCAGCTACTGGAAGTGAAAAATCTACGACTGCTCGCAAGAACGCATCGGGAACTTGTATCAAGATTCCTGCGCCATCGCCTGTGTCTGCTTCTGCCCCAGTTGCACCGCGGTGTTCCATGTTGCACAGCGCAGTGATACCAAGAGTCACAATCTCGCGACTGCGTACACCTTTGATGTTTGCCACAAACGACACACCACACGCGTCATGTTCAAAGCGTGGGTCATACAAGCCGTGGGCAAGAGGAAGGTCTGGGTTCATAAGCGTTATGTCCTTACAGGAACCGTGCAGGCACGGCGGAGAATCAAAATGTGTTCTCCCGGGACAACGCTGGCCCGAGCAGAGTCAAGACTACCGAGCCAGACGGCCCCTCACCAAGGGATTTACCTCCGATTATCAGACTTATTGAATTGCCTGATTGACGATGTCTTGCCATTCCTTCGTAAAAGTGTGCTCAGTGAGGCCCCAATATTTCTTTCCCATCGCAGAATCCATCATGTCGAAGAAAGTTGGGCAATTTTCTCGGTTCATAGAACCTTTTGTCGCATCGACCCAATGCTGAAAAAAGTTATGGAGTAACCAGAATGAAATGACTTCCTGAACATCTATATCTGTCCCGATTGAATCTGCGTCGATACCAATCATCTCGAGAGAGTTTGGAGCTTGCGCGACTGCATGGTAGATATCGTTCCACTGCGTTTTAAAGTTGATTGACCGCGAAATTTCGATGGTCTTTCTGTTGTAAAAAACCTGAATAACTACAGACACGGCAATAATGACGGTTCCGACGAATGAGAAAACGTCCCCCCAACTGAGTCCATTCACTATGAAGGCAGTGCCGATCATGTCTTACTTGGCGTCGATATAGGCAGGTGCGCGCTTTTCGAAGTCGCTCATCACTGATTCGCGCTGATTATGGCCACCAATGAGGCTGCCAATGATGCGACGCTCGGCTGCGAACTGGGCAGCTGCGAATTCATGAGTCATGCGATTGAGCAATTCCTTTGCTCCGCGCACTGCGTCAGGGCTGCGCTTGCAGATCTCTGCTGCATAGGCAAATGCATCTTCGCGAGGAGTGTCTGACAAACGAGTGACGACGCCAATTTCGTGTGCTTCGCGACCATCAAAGATGCGAGCTGACATAACAATGTCTTTCATAATGTCTGGGCGAACAAGTCCCTGCAACAACACTGTGCCAGCCATGTCTGGCACGAGGCCCCAATATGTTTCACGCACGCTGAACTTTGTATCGGGATGCGCAAAGCGAATATCTGCACCAAGTGCAATTTGGCAACCGCCGCCAAGAGCATGCCCATGCACTGCTGCAATAACAGGCACTGGCACTTCTTGCCACACCCATGCTGATTGCTGACCGAGGTGCGTGATGCGGCCCTCTTGCATATCGCCAGCTGATGGCTGCTTCTCTGCCGAATCGCGATCTCCGCCGCCAGCCATAGCACCCATAGACGCAAGGTCAAGACCTGCGCAGAATGACGCACCCTCACCAGACAGCACGACAACACGAATCTTCTTGTTTGTCTTTAATGACTCACCAGCGTCGACGATTGCCTGAAACTGCTCACCATCAAGGGCATTGCGCTTATCGGCTCGGTTAAAACGTACGTCGGCAATGCCGTCGGAAATGGAGATTGTGACTCTGTCGCTCATGAAACCAGTTTGGCATGAGTCCACCCGTCATTTGTCATTCAACCCGTGGCAGACTGCCTCTTATGCATTTAAACCTTTCAGCCGATGACGTCCTCAAAACAACCCGCAGCGTGCGCAAGCGCCTCGACTTCGACAAGCCAGTAGAACGCGCAATTGTTGAAGAGTGCCTCGAAATCGCACTTCAGGCACCAACTGGTTCTAACAGCCAAGGATGGCACTGGATCGTTGTCGAAGATGCTGCAAAGAAGAAGGCACTCGCTGACATCTACCGCAAGAACTGGGATCTCTATGCAAACATGCCAGGTCGTGAATTTGCAGCCGGCGACACACGCGGCGAGCGCATGCCACTAGTGCGTGACTCAGCTGGTTATCTCGCAGAGAACTTTGAAAAGGCACCAATGCTCATGATTCCTTGCATCGATGGTCGTCTTGACAACTTGCCTGCATTTGCTGGAGCTGGCGCATGGGGCTCATTGCTTCCCGCAGTGTGGAGCTTCATGCTTGCATTGCGCGAACGCGCAATGGGTTCAGCATGGACCACTATTCACCTCATGAATGACGGCGAAAAAGAAGCAGCAGATCTTCTCGGAATACCTTTCGACAAAGTCACACAGGGCGGACTCTTTCCCATCGCGTACACCATTGGTACAGATTTCAAGCCTGCTATCCGCGAACCACTCAGCAAGGTTCTTCACTGGGACAAGTGGTAATCGTCTAATCCAATAGGCGTATTCCGCTTGGAGCAATTGATTGCTCCACAAACGGTAAATCCACAACAAACTCAGTGCGATGTGATGGAAACACATGTCGCGACACCAGTACGGTGCGACCTTCAACGCTTTGTGTTGTGCGCTGACAACGCAATACAGGTGACCCAAGAGGAACGCTGAGAAGTGTTGCTTCATCTTGAGTTGCAGCATCAGCGCCGATAGTTTGTGTTGCTCCTGCAAACGGAATGTCTAGCAATTCATAAAACGGAGACCGTTCAACATCGGCACGCGACAGATGTTGACCAAGATCAGCCGGGCACCACACTGTGACAATTGCAAACGGCTCACCATCAGCAAGGTTTAATCGACGCACTCGCAGTACTTGTGATGTTCCCAAGGCTTTCGCGACATCTGTCGGTGCTTTTTCAAATGCAAACTCCAACACTTGACGTTGTGGAGTAACTCCTGATGCACGCATCTGATCTTCGATTGTTGCGAGACGAGCTAGCGGCTGACGCACGGTTTCGCCAGCGACAAACCAACCAAAACCCTGACGAGCATCAACAAGATCGGCTTCGCGCAATACTTCCAACGCTTTTCGAATAGTCACCCGGCTCACGGCAAACTCAGACGACAGGTCCGATTCACTGGGCAACAAACGTCCAGCGGCATATGCGCCAGACAGAACACGCCCTTTGAGCTCTTCAGCGATTTGGTGATAGCGAATGGTTCTCACTTGTATTATAGTTGTATACATCAAGACAAAACGCAAGTACATATTTCTTGCCCTGTGAAAGGCCCACTATGACTGTTTCAGCCGGCACTCCTATTTCTCTCGTGAACGCGGTGTACGCAACAC
>CAFBQH010000021.1_pt1 | contig 16869 bp, 18 predicted proteins | sample 7269951 | NCBI WGS metagenome assembly CAFBQH01 (sample SAMEA6814174, study PRJEB35770) | freshwater metagenome | biome: Freshwater; feature: Freshwater reservoir; material: water | place: Czech Republic | collected 2016-11-09 | depth 30m m
ATGGGCTCCAGCGCGTGCAGGTCGTCGACCAGGAATGCTTATTCCAATCAATTTCCGAGCCACTCCCCGATTTCTCTCATCTAACAATACTGATCGACCGATGAATTCAGGCTTGTTCCACGCAACTACCCATTCAAGACCTGCCTGAAGCGATGAGATGCCTTCACCCAGCTCATGACCATGAAGCGGTAGACCAGCTTCCAAACGCAAAGTGTCTCGGGCTCCAAGACCAGCAGGGATAGCGCCGGCTTCCCGCAGTGCATTCCAAACGACGGATGAACCATTGTTAGGCACAGCAATTTCGATTCCGTCTTCTCCGGTGTATCCAGTTCCGGCCACCACGCAAGAAAAGCCACACACATCAACTTCGCGAACGGTAAACCGCTTTACTTCTGCAGCTTCCGGACACACCAACGCCACTACAGCACGGGCCAAAGGTCCCTGCACAGCAATTACTGCGCGAGTACTTGTGGTGTCAGACCCTCCGATTGCAGAAACAACTCGATCAGTATTAGACGCATTAGGCATCACGTCAAAAACATCTTCGCTCACCCACCACACAATGATGTCGTCGAGAACACTTGCATCTTTTTCGTCAAGCAGGTGCGTGTACTGTGCTCGGCCAGGCGCGATGCGCGACAAGTCATTTGTAAGACATGCTTGCAATTGATCAAATGCCTTAGGCCCTTGCACACGCACTGTTCCTAAATGCGATACATCGAACATCACCGCGCTCGTGCGACAAGCTGCATGCTCTACCAAAGTGCCAGATGGATAAGCCAACGGCATATCCCATCCGCCGAAAGGCACCATTTTTGCTTCTAATGAACGATGCTCAGCATCAAGTGGCGAAAAACGCACCCTTAGACTGCCCGAGAGATTTCCGCAACGTTTGTCTCATCCGCTGGATGGAGCAAAACAATTTGTTTATCCACTTCATCGCGCACTGAGTCCATTGGGAGAATATTCAAAACACCTTGCCCGTGACGCAACACGTCAATCAACTCATCTCCGTTACACAAGACAACGGACGACCCGTTGATTACTAGGTGCGCCGCTGAAATATCTGTTTCGATGTGATCACGTAGATACGCAAATACATCTCTAATTGATTCCAACCGAATGCCTGCATCGAGTAACTGCTTAATGATGCGAAGTTCCAACAGGTCTCGATACGTATAGCGACGACGGCTACCGCTTCCCGTGGCATCAAGAGCAGAGGGACGTACTAAATCCGTACGAGCCCAATAATCAAGGCGACGGTATGTGATTCCGACTACGTCAGCAGCTTGAGTTCCACTAAAAGTTTGTGTCATTTTGAAGTCATTTCATCTCTAGTGAGTCCGGGTGGTTATGAAACTACGCTGGTGTAAGACGCTACGGCCAATAACCCAACTCGTCAAGATGTCAGGTGTCGAAATCTTCTGGCGAGATATTTTCTATGAAATCACGAAATTCGTCGATAATTCCCGTGTCCGTGCGGGTTTCCTCTTCAGCAACCACCTCACCAACAAGATCCAACAGCTCATCTGATACAAAAATGGGGCATGAAGCACGTAAGGCAATAGCTACCGCGTCTGACGGACGAGCCGAAACAGTCACCTCGGGCCCACCATCGGGGATCAGCACCAAATCTGCGTAATAGGTTCCGTTTGATACGTGTGTCAACACCACTCGACTAACCGATACAGACACTCGTTCAAGCGCAAGTACAAAGAGATCATGAGTCAAGGGCCGAGGAGTCTGTTCGTCATCGAGAGCAGTCTTTATGGCGGCGGCTTCAGGCGCACCTATAAAGATTTCGAATTGTCGCCTGGGCGCATCTTCTTCTCGCAAGGTCACTACAGGTGTGTTTGACAACCGATCAACACGCACTCCTCGTACGGACAGAGACTTCATTTCTATTTCTGTTCCGTGAGTTTTGCTATGTCACGCATCAAAAGAGAATTACGTAGCTCTCCGCCCAATTCCATGAACTCGGCGAGCATTTCAAGTGCTTCGTCACGCGATGCGGGATTACGTTGACGTAATAACGGCAAAATTCTTTGCTCGAAAAGACTTAGCTCGCGATCGGCCGAAGACTTCCAAGCTCGCAAGTGCCTGATATCAATTCCCATTTCTTGAAATCGACCAGCAGTGCGAGCAATCGATGCCGAATGGGGATCAAAGAACGTCGTGTCACCAACCTCGTGACCGCTAACAAGTCCTGCAGCTTCTAGATCTTTCAAGAAATTCGAATCAATATGTACCTGCTCGAGCAATTGATCGCGAGGTATTGACTCTGTCTTGTCAGCATGTTGAATTGCCACTTTCCGCTGCTGTCTGCGCACTGAAGCCGGAACAATCGGATCTTGATCCATTGACAATGAAGACTCAACAGCCGCTGGCCGTGGCATCGCTGCTCGAGCCGCAGGGTGTCCAGATGTCGATACCAGTTCAGAGACATTTTCCAAATCACGACTGATGTCTTGGCTTTCGTCTTCCAACTTTCCCTTGATGATTCGTAAGGGAAGATAGTTATTACGTTGCTCTTGCAAGATAAACCGAAGCCGCTCGACCTCAGCAGATGTGAATTTTCGATAACCCGAGGGTGTCCGCTCTGGAACAATCAGTCCTTGGCTCTCAAGAAAACGGATTTTTGAGATTGTTACATCAGGGAACTCTTCTAGCAACTGAGCTAGCACTTCTCCGATAGACAAATAATCTCGCTCGGACATCAGATATCTTTCGGATTTTCTAGAAAAATCATATGAAATTTACCAATTTGGACTTCATCGCCTTGAGCTAACTCAACTGCATCGACGCGACGTTGGTTTACATAGGTGCCATTCAGTGATCCAACATCACGGATAACAAAATTGGATCCGTCGCGGTGAATTTCACAGTGACGCCTCGACACCGTGATGTCATCGAGAGAAATTTCAGAATCCGCATGGCGGCCAACGTGAGTGATCGCATGTGACAATTCAAAATGATTACCCTCAGACTCTCCGCTCCTGAGAACAAGAATCGGTGTTCCTCTAGCGATATGAGACAGAGAGACCTGGACATCATCAGCAGGTCCCGGAGCATCTTGCAATGGGTCGACTTTCGTCAGGGTGATTGTGTGATCCGTGGCTAAATCCAAAACGGTTCCACAGGCAGAGCAAAAAGCAGACACTGGTGGATTTCGATGTCCACACTGATTGCAAAATACGTACGCCATATCAATAACCGCTAATGAGCACCAATAAGTGCCGAATACTCTTGCGGACTCATGAGATCTGATTCGTTAACTGCATCAATCTCAATGTCACAGATCCAGCCGAGGCCATACGGATCCGTGTTGAGCAACTCGGGAGTTGCGATCAGAGCTTCATTTACAGCGATGACGCGACCTGCAACTGGCGCATACACGTCGTTCACGCTCTTTGTGCTCTCGATTTCACCTAGACCTTGGTGCAGCTCTATCTCTGCGCCAACATCGGGAAGTTGAATGAACACAATGTCACCCAGAGCATCTTGTGCGTAGTCAGTGATGCCGACTCTGGCTTGGGAGCCACTGAGCAACACCCACTCATGATCTTTGGAATATCGAAGCTGTTGAGGAACCGTCACTCCCACAACGGTACTCGCTACGACCTTCTCCCCGACGCCAAATGAGACTTGACTGTTGGGAGATATTGGAAGAAGGATTTGTAGGAAACAAAGACACCAGGAATCCCTACAGCCCATCCCATAAAAGTAAAGATGGTCCAAGCGCCACCGGCTGACCCGAGCGTGATCCATGGCACCGCCGCCATCAATGCAAATGTCGCCCACTTACCTAGTCGCGTCACCGGAAATCGCTCCATGCCCATAGCTGTGGCCGCCACCATCAGGATTGCTATAGAAACCTCACGAATCAATATGACGACGCCGAACCAGACTGGAAGATACGAGTAGTAGAGCGCCGCGCCTATACCCACGAAGAACACAGCTCGGTCCGCGATGGGGTCAAGAATTTTGCCTAACTCGCTGACCTGATTAAAGCGCCGAGCGATGTACCCGTCGATCCAATCTGTGGAAGCAAGTAATCCAAAAAACCAACTTCCGGCAACTACCCGCCCGTCAGCGAACAAACCCACGAAAGTCGGCAGCATGGCCAGCCGCAATAGGGACAGAAAGTTTGGGATGGTCAGATTTTCTCTTACGCGCACAGCACGATGGTAGCCCCAGTATCCAGGAGCGTGCGTGACAGACATAGTCTTCATTCATGAAACAAATCCTCGAGAATCATGTCGCCTTTATTACGGGAGGTGGATCAGGACTCGGAGCAGCAGCTGCGCGTCGCCTCGCTGCAGATGGCGCCATCATCGCTATCAATGATTTAGATATACAAGCGGCCCAAAAAGTTGCTGATGAAGTGGGCGGACTTGCCTACGCATTCGATGTCACAGATTCGCAAGCTTTTACAGCTGCGGTAGATGACTGCGTTGCGAAATTGGGACGCCTTGACATCATGATTAATAATGCGGGTATTGCGCCGCAGGACACTTCTTCCAAGACAGAACTAATGATGGAGAACATGGGCAAGAGAATGTCAGGAAACATCGAGTCGATGGCTCCGATGAACTATTTACGGGACTTATCTGACGAGAACTGGGACCGAATGATACGAGTGCACCTATACGGGGCGTTTTACGGGTGCAAAGCAGCACTCACCCATATGCAACCTCAACGATCTGGTCGCATCATCAATATCTCTTCTGTCATTGGTTTGTATCCCGCGGCAGGTGCGCCCCACTACTCAGTAGCTAAAGCCGGAATAATCTCACTGACAAAAGCTGTTGCTGCAGAAGTTGCCCCACTCGGTATCAATGTCAACGCAATTTGCCCTGGGTACATCAAGACTCCCTTACTCACGCCTTTCAGTGAAGCAATGATGGCAGCCGTGACAATGAGAATTGGGAAAGGCCGACTGGGGCAACCAGAAGAACTTGCAGAGATGGTTCGGTTTCTATGTGGTCCAGAGTCTGAATACTGCACTGGGGACGTGTTCGCCGTTTCAGGTGGCTACACAGGATGACAACAATCTTTACGCGAATCATCAACGGAGAAATCCCTGGCACTTTCGTATACCGCGACACTTCATGCGTCGCATTCATGAGCATTAATCCAATTACTGCGGGCCATGTTCTAGTTGTACCAATTGAGGAAGTCGATCATTGGGTCGATATGGCCAGCGAATTGTCAGCACATCTGTTCGCCGTATCGCACAAAATATCAATCGCACTGTCGCGAGCTTTTCCCTGCACACGAGTCGGAATGATTATTGCTGGATATGAAATTGACCATTGCCATATCCACCTCATCCCAACACAGTCGATGGAAGACTTGAACTTTGCAAATGCTGCAACTTCAATAGAACGAGCAGCCCTTGAAGAACATGCTCATCGACTTACTAAAGAACTCTCTCAGAATTAGAACAACGTGTCAGGCTCGTCGGTGTTTGGCACTTCAACAAAATCATCGAGCAGACTCTCATCGTTATTTCTTACACTGTTCACCAACGTCGATACTTGACGCGCTGTAAACCGCGGTTGAATACTTGGATCAAATAATTCAAGAGGTGGCGTCGGATTGCACATCCAATCAAGCGCATCTTCGATACGAAATTCAACTGGGCTACGACTATGTATATGCGACAGGTCATCAACACTTTCACGAGTTATCAACGAAAAAGTGTGTCGCCCCTCGAGGGCAGGTGACGACGTCCAAATGCCTGCCACCAACATGATGCACCCATCTTCACGCGTAACGAAATACGGCACCTTCTTTTTAGGGTTTGATCTGTCCCATTCATAAAAGCCACTCATCGGAATAATGCATCGTCTGCTTGGCACAGAATCTCGAAACGAAGGTTTTTCTGTAATTGTCTCTGAGCGTGCGTTGATCATCTTCGAACCAACACTTGGATCCTTCGACCAAGCAGGCACGAGACCCCATTGCATGGGATCTACAACGACTACGGATTCTTCATTCCGCAGTATCGAGACAATGTGTGTGGGAGCAGTGTTGTAGTTAGCAGGAAATAATTGCTCGTTAAGGTTCGTCGTGAAGGATAAGTGCGCTTCAGAGAGAGCCTCAGCCATCTCTTCCATCAATAAATCAGCATTGAATGCACCTACAAAGCGTCCACACATATGCAGCAAATTCTACGGGCGCGGAGCGGCCACTTTCGGATAGAAAGTTTCGATGTGATTCGGAAGATTGCTCTTGACAAACGCTGACGTGTCATCTGCCAGCACCTCAGGTATTCCAGCTTCCACTCCATTGAGTGTTCTGTCGACCACTTGGAAAGGGGTTGTTTTCGGCATGTCAACGCCGGCTGCCATTTCTGTATCGATAAAGGCCGGATGAACCGCGACAACGAGAGTTCCTTGACGAGCAAGCTCAAGTCGTAATCCGTTTGTGAGAGACCAAGCGGCCGACTTTGACATTGCATACGTGGCTGCATCCTTTATGGACATCCACGACACTGCCGAAAGGACATTTACAATTACTCCCCCGCCATTCTTTGCAAGAACAGGAGCAAAGGCGCGAGAAAGGTTAAAAGGTCCCCAAACATTTGTTTCAAACTCTGCCTTGGCATTCTCTAGAGCATTCTCGGCCATTATGCGGCCTCCGAATATTGCACCTGCATTGTTAATCAACATTGTGACGTCACTACATGTACGAACTGCGGCGTCAATGTCAGACTGACTCGTCACATCCATGGGTACTGCTATAGCGGCACTGTTCTTAACAGACTCAATTTGCCTTGCGCCTGCGTACACCTTTGCAGCGCCTCTATCTAGCAACTGGCGCACGTACTCAGCTCCTAAACCGCGGTTCGCCCCGGTTACGAATACGACTGATCCTTCAATCTTCATGTGACTCATTTCTAAAATCCCAAAGGGACTTATGTACTTTGGTCGGGCTGGCGGGATTTGAACCCACGACCTCTTGTCCCCCAGACAAGCGCGCTACCAAGCTGCGCTACAGCCCGAATGGTGTATGACTCTATCTCTGTGAACTCCTCACTCACCTAGGAGAAAAGTTGAATTACTCGCCATGTGAGATACAAGCAAAGCAGGCTGACAAGCAATTTAAAATGCCAGGGAACTTTCTCACCAGACTGACCGGCGAGTTTCCTGAGGTCGAGAGTGTCCACTGTCATTTTGCCGGAGGCCGAAGCTTGCGCGACAGGATTCTTGCACTCCGGACATTCACCTTCAGTTGACAACGACGATGGCGCGAAGTATTTCGCACACGGCTCACACCACGGCATTCTCAGTCACCCTTTTTACGTACTCGAAGCTTCAGAGGTGTTGAACCAAACTCAAAAGCTTCACGAATAGAACGCTCTAGATAGCGAATATACGGCGCTGACAATTCGCGGTTTACGAACAATGTAAATGTCGGCGGGTCATTAGCTCCTTGTACCGCAAAGAGCACCCGAGCACCACCAGGTGCGGGTGATTTCTGCTGTGCAGCTGAGATCACTCTGTTCACATCTCTAGTAGGAATTTTTCGGTGGTACTGCTCGATGGCTTCTTGAAGCACCGGGCGCAATTTGTGAACACCCATACCTGTCAGAGCCGACAATTTGAGTACCGGAGCATCATCGATGAAATACAACATTCGAGCTAAGTCAATCTCGACTTGACGACGATTCTCAGAATCGAGCAACTCCCACTTATTCAGAACTATCAGTATGGGGCAACCAGCTACATCGATTCTTTCAGCGAGTCTTTGATCTTGACTTGTCACTCCAACTGTTGCATCAACAATAAGAATTGCGATATCGGCCTCGTCGATTGCCTTTAGAGCGCGCACCAATGAGTAGTACTCGGTTGATTCATCAATCTTGCTCCGCTTTCGCATTCCTGCGGTGTCGATAAACACCAAAGGACCGTCTGGTGTTTCAACAAGAGTGTCAACCGCATCACGCGTAGTACCGGGCATGTCGTGTACGACAGATCGCTCTTCACCGACCAAGCGATTAAACAGAGTGCTTTTGCCAACATTCGGTCTACCCACTAAGGCCACACGAGGCACGCCGTCAGGCTTAATGGCATCTAGTTCTCGTTGTGGAATCTCTACATGCGGTATGCGCGCAATCACTTCATCGAGAAAATCTCCGGACCGTCGACCATGAAGAGCGGACACTGCGATTGGCTCGCCAAACCCAAGAGACATGAACGTCCACTTCTCTTGTTCGCGTCGATCGTTATCTGACTTGTTTGCAGCCAGCAAAACTGGCACGCCACTTTTACGCAACCAATGAGAAATATGTTCATCGTCATCGGTAACACCGACAGAAGCATCAACCATAAAAATCACCAGATCGGCCTCACGCACCGCTTCTTCGACCTGCCGACTCACTTTGTCGTCGAGTTCGCTTCCACTTGGCATCCAGCCACCGGTGTCGACGATCCAAAACTCAATACCGAGCCATGACGCCATACGAGGGTGTCTGTCTCGCGTAATTCCGGGTCTGTCTTCGACAATGGCAGCTTGCTCTCCAATTACACGGTTAAACCATGTGCTCTTGCCAACATTTGGCCGACCAACAATCACAACTGTCGGGAAAATGACTTTCTCTTCATCAGACATGAGAAACCTCTCTTTTGGCTGATTCAAGCCGTTCACGCAGAGAACTACCACTCGTAGTTAGCACTTCGACAGCGAAATCGCGCCGCAATGCTTCCAGAGTGCCTCCATCAAGAAACATACCGTCATTCAGACACACATCGGGGAGCAAATATTGATGTCTTCCGCCATCAAGCGACAATGAGCGATGAATATCTTCAAACGTCATCAAACCTGCCACTGCGGTATTGCCGCCGAAGAACAAATTCTGTACTTCGATGATGTGCACATCGGAAAAACCTTGATCATCAAAAACCTGGCGCATGATGCTGGCTGCATACGATCCCGTCACTACTGCAATTGGTTTATCGGTAGCTTCGACATTGGTTCGCATTCGGATCTGAATTGGCGTCGCTGCCATAGCGCGCAAAGAGGTTTCTGATGCTGGATTCACCACACGCGCGTAATCGGTTGGCGACGGCGTATCTACAGATGCAAAAAAACCGGATTGCTTACCTAAGAGGTCTGGTCCGACTCCTGCAAAGGCATCAACAAATGAACGCACAAGACCAACTCCGTCTTCCAACATTGGAAATTCACCGTAAGTTTCACTATGAGGAATCGGTCTCTCAGCAACTAGGTAAAATTCGTCGGCGATATGGATGGGCTGACGTGATATTGCCATCTCATATCGACTTTGCCATTTTTCGATTACATCTACGACATGCTCGGCTTCAGCTTTGGTATGAACCCGCATACGGTCTTCAGTGTTAAAACGAGATAGGCCTAATGGAACGATTGCAATTGACTCAAGTGTTGGAAATTGCTCGAGTAACCCACTTAATGTTGACTCGAGTACTTCTCCATCGTTCACACCGGGGCACAACACAATCTGAGCACGTATATCTATTTCATTATCTAAGAGGACTTTCATCCACCGCAGACTGAAACCGCCTCGATCATTGCGCAACATGTCTGACCGAATGTGAGGTTCAGGAGAGTGAATGCTCACATACAACGGAGACAAGCGTTCGTCGATGACCCGTTCAAGGTCGGCCTCAGTGAATCGAGTCAACGTCGTAAAATTGCCGAACAAGAAACTGAGGCGATAGTCGTCGTCCTTTAAATACAGACTTCGTCGCATACCTTTAGGCAGCTGATAGATGAAACAAAACTCGCAATGGTTGTCGCACGTGTGAATCCGATCAAAGACGGCGCTTGACACTGACACCCCAAACGGTTCTCCGGTGATTCTTTCTATTTCAAAGTCGAGAGTTTCCCGGCCACGAATAACCGCAAGGTCAATCTCGTCAGAATCAACGAGCCGTTGCCATTCAAGAATGTCTCTAGGCACGATTCCGTTGACCGAGCTCACATGGTCTCCCACCCTGATACCAGCTCTAAACGCTGCCGAGGATGGGTCTACGGCCGAGATTTGAGGCAAAGAGTCCACGGTCGATTTCACCCCTGCAGGCTACCTGTGAGCCTGTCGGTAGTCTGTGAGAGTTATATGGCCGTCGACAAGGTACTTCTTGCCTCCCCCCGAGGTTTCTGCGCTGGCGTTGAAATGGCTATCAAGGCCTTGGCTTGGATGGTGCGTACTTTCGATGAACCCGTCTACTGCTACCACGAAATCGTTCACAATAAAATTGTCGTTGACCGGTTCATTGCTCAAGGCGTGATCTTTGTTGATTCCATCGATGAAGTGCCTGTTGGCTCACCAATAATGCTTTCTGCTCATGGGTCTGCCCCTGAAGTGGTTGCTGCAGCTCGCTCGCGCGGTAGCTACGTCGTTGATGCAGTGTGCCCACTCGTGACCAAGGTGCATCATGAGGTCAAGACGCGAGCATCTAAGGGCTACCACATTGTCTATATCGGCCATGAAGGTCATGAAGAAGCTGTAGGCACTATGGCTGTTGCGCCTGCCTCAATCTCTCGCGTTCAATCAATGGAAGAGGTTGATTCGCTTCCGAACTTTGATACTCAGGTTGCAATGCTTGCCCAAACCACGTTGTCACATCGTGAGTGGAACGAAATAGCTGTGCACGTGCGTAAGAAATACCCAGATGTTTGGACGCCAGGTAAAAGTGATTTGTGTTTTGCAACAACTAATCGACAAACAGCGCTCATTTCGCTCGCCGGACGAGTTGACTCGTTCGTCATCATCGGATCATCTAACAGCTCGAACACAAGAGCGTTAGAACGTCTGGCTATCGAGGCCGGATGTCAAAATGTCTTTCGCATTAACTCATATCATGAATTGCCACAGAACCTAAACGGCACAGTCGGAGTCACAGCAGGCGCATCAGCCCCCGAAGAACTCGTGCAAGGTGTACTTGAATTTCTCTCACCGAAGAATGGAGTGGAGGAAGTTTTTGTTACCGACGAAGATGAATATTTCCCCCCGCCTCGAAACATTCGAGACCTCCAGCAAGCCATAGATACTGCTATCACTGTGATGTCAGGTGCATCAGTGATGAACACAGCGAGCATGGACGACAGAGCACTTGCAGCAAGCTCCGTTCTTGAGGCACTGTTACCTACATGATTCACCCAACTCTGAGCTCGCTTCGTACCTTCTTGCACTTACTTGCAATCTCAATTTGGCTAGGCGGTCAAATTGTTTTGGCCGGAGTCGTGCCGTCGCTGAGGCGATCGAACCCAGATGCTCTTACAAACATCGCTAAGGGTTACGCCAAAATTGCTTGGCCAGCGATGTTCGTCATAGTACTTACAGGCGTATGGGGACTTTCAGAGACGAACGTCGGTGAACGATCAAGTGCGTACATGTTCACCCTTGCGCTCAAGATGTTGCTTGTCGCTTCTGCCGTAACAGCAACTCTTATTCACTCGTACGGAACTTCGAAGCTCTCAAAGGGTCTAGGCGGCGCAATTGGATTGCTCGCCACATTGTTCGCCGCATATTGCGGTGTTTTGCTAGCGCATGTTGGCTAGATACCATATTTAGTTGCGAGCAACTTTGTTCCAGGCGATTTCACGATCAACACGAACATCGCCAGGAAGACCAAGCACTCGTTCACCCAAGATATTTTTCATAACTTCGGTTGTGCCACCTTCAATGGTGTTTGCGCGCGAACGAAGGAATGCTTTTTGAATACCATCAAAAGCCATTGCGGTCTCTGGACGAGTCATTGCATATGAGCCGTACAGCATTCCGTTGGCTCCCTGAAGATTTACGGCAAAGGCGTACGTTTCCTTATTAAGGTCAGCGCCGGCCATTTTTCCGATTGATCCTTCAGGACCTGGTGTACCCATCTTTCGCGTTGCATTTGCACGAATGTTTGTCAGGCGAAGAACTTCAGCACGAATCCACAACTTCATAAGTTCGTCGCGTGTCGCACTGTCACGCTGATCATCTGGAAGAGCTTCCCACGCACTCACTGCAGAAGCGATGGAACCTGAACCGCGTTGCGGCATTGAGCCACCAATCGAGACGCGCTCATTCATGAGAGTTGTCAAGCTGACTCTCCATCCGTCACCTGGAGACCCGAGCATTTCGGCTTGAGAAATACGTACGTCAGTGAAGTACACCTCGTTGAATTCAGCCTCGCCCGTCATTTGACGCAAAGGGCGAACTTCGACACCCTGTGCTTGCATATCAACTACAAAAGCTGTGAGACCAGCATGCTTCACAGCCTCTGGATCGGTACGGACAACTAAGAGACCAAAGCGGGATAAATGCGCGAGCGTGGTCCATACTTTTTGGCCATTTGCGATCCACTCATCACCATCTTTGACACCCTTTGATGACAACCCTGCAAAGTCTGAACCCGAACCTGGCTCTGAGAACAACTGGCACCAGATTTCTTCGCCAGTAAATAGCGGACGCAGATAACGCTTCTTTTGTTCTTCACTGCCCCACTCGACAACGGTAGGGCCGCACATGCCGTGACCGATCGGGTTGCGATACATCGGATTCGGCGCACCAGCTGGATACAAAATCTCGTTGACATTCTTTTGAAACTTTGGCGAAATCCCAAGACCTCCGTGGCCGACAGGGAAATTGACCCATGCCAATCCCATGTCAAATTGAGCACCGAGAAATTCAACGACTGATGTCTTTGATGGAGGGAACTTCTTTAACAATTCATGTGCCAATTGCTCCACATTGGTGACATCTGCACTGGTGATTTCGGTGACGCTCATTTGGGCCCTTTCGCACGGCTAAGTGATAACCGTAATAGGCAAGTATGACCCTCTACGAACCAGAATCCAATCGGACTGCATCGTGCAGGTACCCAGTCAATTAGTTTGGAACCATGTACCCAGGAATTACAGCAGCCACCCATCCCGATAGACCCGCAATCATTCAGGCCGAGACAGGGAAAATCACTACTTTTCTTGAACTTCATGAAGCCGCCATCCGCCTGAGCAACGTTTTACGAGCCGCTGGACTGCAAGCTGGCGATCACGTCGCAATATGCATGGAAAATCACGGCAAGTACTTAGAAGTCATTTGGGGCTGCCATTACGCCGGCGTCGTATACACGGCATGCTCTAGTCGTCTTACCAAAGCTGAACTGACCTACATCGTGAACGATTGCCAAGCTAAGGCGTTCATCACGTCGAAATACAAGGCGGATCAGGCTTTAGAAATTTCTGGCGACATACCACAAGTGCATCTTCGTCTGATGCTTGATGGAACTGTTGATGGTTACGACTCATTCGAGTCAACAGTTGACTCCGCTTCTTCTGTGCCGCTGTCAGACATGGTCGACGGAACCGACATGTTGTATTCCAGTGGAACTACTGGGATGCCAAAGGGCGTTGCACGACCTTTCCCGGGCACACCACTGGGAACCTCTGCAGGACTTGCCACTGCTCTCACCGTTGGACTCTTCCAGTTTCACGAAGGCATGACGTACTTATCCCCTGCACCGCTGTATCACGCTGCCCCACTGCGCTTCAACATGTCAGTTCATGCGTCGGGTGGAACCACTATTGTCATGGAACATTTCGATGCAGAGATGTACCTGAAATACGCAGAGCAATACAAGGCTACGCATACACAACTAGTGCCAACGATGTTTATTCGCATGCTAAAACTCGACCCAGAGGTTCGTGCCAAATATGACGTGTCCAATTTCAAGGTTGCAATTCACGCCGCAGCGCCATGTCCGGTCGAAACTAAGAAAGCCATGATCGCGTGGTGGGGACCAATCATTCACGAGTATTACGCAGGCACCGAGGGCAATGGTTTTGTTTATTGCAACAGTGATATGTGGCTTGCACATCCCGGATCTGTTGGTGTCGCCATTCAAGGAGAGGTGCACATATGCGATGAACTAGGCGATGATGTGCCGCAAGGCGAATCAGGAACCATATTTTTTGCGGGTAGTGCGATCTTTGAGTACCACAATGACGCTGAAAAGACTAAGGCATCGCGTGATCCGAAAGGCCGGGGTTGGTCAACACTCGGAGATGTTGGTTATCTCGATGCGGACAATTTCTTGTACCTGACAGACCGAAAAGCATTTATGATTATTTCCGGCGGTGTCAACATCTATCCACAAGAGTCTGAAAATATCCTTGTTAACCATCCGAAAGTTATCGACATTGCCGTCTTCGGAGTGCCGAATGATGATTTTGGCGAAGAAGTTAAAGCCGTGGTTCAGCCAGTCACAATGCCATCTTCTCCTGCAGAAGCCGATGCACTCGCAAAGGAGTTGATTGCGTTTTGTAAAACACACCTTGCGGATATTAAATGCCCTCGGTCAATCGATTTTCGTGCCGAACTTCCGCGTCACCCGACAGGCAAGCTGTACAAGCGCCTATTGAAAGATGAATACTGGAAAGCAGCTGGACGCTCCATCTAATGGTTGCATCCCACCCGTATCTCGACAACACAGCACCAATAGCGTTTGCGCATCGAGGTGGTACATCTGCTGCGCCCGAAAACACTCTTCGAGCTTTTGAAAATGCGGTCAGTCTCGGGTACCGCTATGTCGAGACTGATGTTCATGCGACCCGAGATGGTGTTCTCGTTGCGTTCCACGACAACGATTTGCAAAGAACCTGTGGGAAACCGTGGAAAATTGCCGAGACGGATTGGGACACACTGTCTACTGCACGTATCAATGGCACTGAACCCATCCCGCTATTACAAGATCTTCTCTCAACATGGCCTGAACTTCGTGTAAATATCGATTGCAAGTCCGATTCTGCTGTACAGCCTCTGATCGACACACTTCGAGAAAGCAAGTTTCTTGACAGAGTTTGCGTGGGGAGCTTCAGCGACAAGCGCCTGCGACACATACGCGAAGTATTCGGCCAATCATTGTGCACATCTATGGGTCCACAAGAAGTTGTCCGCCTGGTTGCAAGCAGCACTACGGGCCTGCCGATCTCACCTTCGCGTCACGCCCGTATTGCTCAGGTACCTGTCCGGCAGGGTCCCATTCCCGTTGTGACGCGACGCAGCATCAAGCGAGCTCATCAACTCGGATTGCAAATTCACGTCTGGACCATTGACGACCCTCAACAGATAAGCAATCTGCTTGATATAGGAGTAGACGGAATCATGAGCGACGATACAACAGCGTTAAAAGACGTCTTTTCTGCTCGAAACATCTTGGAATCATTTAACAAGTAGTTAACGGCACGAGTGCTGGCTCTCTGATTTAGTCGGCTAATTTGTACCCATGAGAGTTGACACGAATTTTTTCTGCACAGTACCAATGCCAGATGCGGGAAGCGATTCAGTTACTCCAACATCGCGGCGATATGACAACAACGCAGTCATCGAGTGCTATCGAAATCTTGTTGAGTGGGCCCGTACTGCCGACTCTCTCGGCTACGACACCATGTGGCTCACCGAGCATCATTTTCAGTACGAAGGGTACGAAGTTCTTCCCAACCTGATTCTTTTTGGTCAGCATCTCGCTAGCCAGACTAAGAATTTGCGCCTAGGACAAATGTTCAATGTGGTTCCGCAGTGGAACCCATTGCGCCTCGCTGAAGACTTTGCAATTGCGGACATCATCACCGGAGGACGAATGGAATTCGGTGTCGGTCGCGGCACTGTTCCACGTGAGGCATGGCCACTTGGCACAGTCGTTGCCTCAGGCGATAATGACATGTCCGCCGAGCATGATCGAATCAATAGACAAATCTTTGAAGAATCCCTTGAGATCATTAAGCGTGCTTGGACGAATGAGCGGTTCTCTTTCCGCGGAGAGCATTTCACTTTGCCAGCTGACGACATTCCTGACAGAGGTTCAAATGTTGATGATCTAACACTCATTCCGCGTCCAGAGCGCCCTATCGATATCTACCAGCCAGTGACGTCGCCAGAAACGATTGAATACGTACCACGCGCAGGTCATAAAGCTGTCTATTGGCTGCAGAACGCCGACAGTCAGCTCGATAAGTGGAGTCGATTCGCAAAGATTCGCGACGATATGGGCAAACCAGTCGCACCGGGTGATGATCGATGCTTAGTGCTAAACGTTCATGTCGGAAAAACTCGTGAAGCAGCAATGAAGAAAGGTAAGCCAGGCCACGACGAATTTTGTCGCTTCCTCGCACCGTACGGCCGATTTTCTAGTTATAGAAATCCGGATGGTTCGAAGGTGCCCTTCGACCACTGCCCCACCGTTCAAGAATCAATCGATCAAAAGATTCAAGCCATAGGTTCAGTGGCAGATGTCGTCGACACTATTGGTTTTTGGCGCGAACTTCTTGACCTGAAACACCTGATTATCTTTTTTGATTTCCCAGGTCTTACGCGCCAAGAAATGACTGAACAGTTACACATGGTGGCTGAGGAAGTAATGCCACAACTCGGAGAAACAATGGCTCGTCGTCCGTTGCCGCAACTTTCTCCTTTGGTGTAAAGAGACAGTGTCTAGTTCCACTCTTTTTACTAGCGCACAACTTGTGGATGGATCAGTAGTTGACATAGCTACTGAAGGCATACACATCTCTTGGATTGGACCTGTGGGTCAATGTCCAGTCGCGACAACACATATTGTGTCCCTAGACGGATTCGTTGTGACTACATCTTTTGTCGAGCCGCATGCACATCTCGATAAGGCTTTTCTTGCTGACCGAGTATCTAACCCAGCCGGTGACCTGATGGGAGCAATTCACGGTTTAGAAGCCGTTCGTGGCACCATCACACATAACGACCTTGTTGCGCGCGCTATGCGCGCTGTGTACCTCATGTCATCGAACGGTGTCACCTCCATCAGAACGCACGCAGATACCACAATCTCGGGAGGGCTTTCTTCAGTTCTTGCATTGCTCGAAGTC
>CAFBQH010000022.1_pt1 | contig 16820 bp, 17 predicted proteins | sample 7269951 | NCBI WGS metagenome assembly CAFBQH01 (sample SAMEA6814174, study PRJEB35770) | freshwater metagenome | biome: Freshwater; feature: Freshwater reservoir; material: water | place: Czech Republic | collected 2016-11-09 | depth 30m m
CAGCGGCGATCTGAATAAATACGGAACAACGATGGCATTGATGTTGCTTCCGTATTGGACCGACGGATGTATTGGATCCATGGAAGGTCTGTTTTTTGAAGCAGCAGGTTCTACGCCGTATCACTTCATAACTGCAGCCGCACTTTCTAAACAGAGCAGTAATCCTGTTCGTGAATTGCGATATGACAATAACGATGCCGTCAAGGGCGTTGCGTATATGCGCATGATGGGAATTCGTTACTACATGGCATATACGGCTGAAGCTATTGCTAAAGCTGTTCTTGAAAAGGACTTAGTAGAGGTCGCGGTTTCCGGTCCGTGGCATATCTATGAAATTACGAACACCACCATTGTTGAACCATTGACGGTTCAACCAGTCGTTGTCAATGAGCGTCCAGGTGACAAGCGTGAACGTTGGCTGGAAATTGGTACGTCGTATTTGCAGCAGACAGGTGAGTGGGCAGCATTGCCGGTTGATCATGGGCCAGATGAATGGCAGCGAATTAACGTTGAAGCAGATGCATCTCGCGCTGTAGGTGAACCTGGCGGTGCTGGACGTCAGGTAGATATTGTGACACCAACCTCTGCAACAAAAATTTCCCCTGTGTCTCTTGAACCTGTTGTGGTGTCTGACGTGAAGGTTGAAGAAGAATCGGTGTCTTTTTCAGTTGATCGAATCGGAGTTCCGGTGTTAGTGAAAGTGAGTTACTTTCCGAACTGGCAGGTCGATGGTGCATCGCGTGTGTATCGGGCAGCGCCGAACATGATGGTCGTTGTTCCGACAGAAAAGAATGTGAAGTTGTCGTATCAATCCTCTCGGTTGGATCGCTCGTCATATGCAGTCACCTTGGTCGGAATATTGATGGTGGCATTTCTCTTTCGTAGACGGTTTCGTTACGGAGTTGCGATGCCTGCCCGCGTAGATAGCGGAATTGAGCCCGAATCTGATGATGAACTATCTGCAGATAGCCTCACAGACTGATGAGCACTGACCCCTCAATCCTTGACCGCATCGTCAAGGCGTACGACATTCGTGGGACAACCCCAAATGAAATGAACGAAGAAGTGGCTTTTGCTCTCGGGGTGGCTTTTGCAGATTTCGTGCAGGCTCCGATGGTCATTGTGGCCAGAGACATGCGAGTAACGGGTGAATCATTAAGCGCATCGTTCTCGCACGGAGTCGTATCTCGCGGCGTGAACATTCTTGATCTTGGTCTTGCAAGCACAGACCTTGTGTATTTCGCAGCAGGAAAACTTGAAGCCCCTGGCGCCATGTTTACTGCATCTCATAACCCTGCTGAATACAACGGAATCAAGTTCTGTCTGTCAGGTGCTCGTCCAGTCGGCATTGATACTGGTCTTGGTGTGATTCGTGATGCCGCGAAGAAAGTTCTTGCCGGAAATGGGCCAGGTGCAGCAGCAGTGCATGGTTCAATCTCTACTCGCGACATGCTCGATGAATTTGCAGACCATGTCGTGTCGTTCATCGATGTTGATGCGCTCGTGCCAATGAAAGTAGTTGCGGATACAGCCAATGGAATGGGCGGTCTTATCGTGCCAGTGGTCTTTGCACGTCTTCCAATGATGGATCTTGAAGTGATGTACCCAGAACTTGATGGAAGTTTCCCGAATCATCCAGCAGACCCGATTCAACCAGCGAACCAGCGTGACTTACAGGCCCGGGTGGTTAGTGGGGGGTTTGACATTGGACTTGCGTTCGATGGTGACGCAGACCGAGTATTTGTTGTTGATGAAAAGGGGAGAGGTTTATCTGGCTCTACCACTACCGCAATTCTTGCTGCAGCCGTTTTGCGCAACAACCCCGGTGCCACGGTGTTGCATAACCTCATTTGTTCACGATCAGTTCCTGAAGTAATTCGTGAAAGTGGAGGCGTTCCGGTTCGTACTCAGGTGGGTCATAGCAATATCAAACAAGTGATGGCAGAAACAGGTGCAGTGTTCGGTGGAGAACACTCAGCTCACTATTACTTCCTTGATAACTATCGAGCAGACTCTGGCATCATCGCCACAATGTTTATGTTGCAAGAGTTGTCTCGCGCCAAGATGCAACTTTCGCAACTTCGTCAACCGTTTGAGAGATACGAGGCAAGTGGTGAAATCAACACCAGTGTTTCTGATGCGCAAGTTGTCATGGCTGCAGTGGCTGACGCATACAAATCACATCCTCAAGACTGGGTTGATGGACTCACGGTGGATTGTGGTGACTGGTGGTTCAACCTTCGTCCATCAAATACCGAGCCCCTTCTTCGATTGAACCTAGAAGCAGCAACTCGCGCAGAATGTGACGATCATGTGGTTGAAGTGCTCACGCTTGTGACATCTGTCTGACAATGAAAGAATGAACCCATGACTCTTGACCACACCCTGCTTGACCTTCTTGCGTGCCCTGAAGACAAGGGACCATTGTTTTACATCAAGTCAGAAAACGTTCTGTATAACCCACGCCTCAAGCGCTCATACGCGGTTGTTAGCGGAATCCCTGTCATGTTGATTGAAGAATCCACACAGGTCTCAGATGCAGATCATGCGCGACTTGAGTCACGCATTGCTGCTGAGGGCATAAAGCCCACCTTTACTCGTTGATTTAGATACACTGACTGCGTAATCAGGCTGATCAGAGCGGTGCCAGTTGGCCCCAGCCTCGATTCAATACGAAACTCATTTAAGGAGCCTCCATGTCCTCTCTCGCCGATCGTCGCGATTATCGCGTCGCCGACCTCAGCCTTGCGCCATTTGGTCGTAAGGAAATTCATCTTGCTGAACACGAAATGCCAGGCCTTCGTTGGTTGCGCAAAGAGTACGGTCCATCAAAACCACTAAAAGGTGCTCGCATCTCTGGCTCTTTGCACATGACCATTCAGACCGCAGTTCTCATTGAGACGCTGGTTGAACTTGGCGCAGAAGTGCGTTGGGCAAGCTGCAACATTTTCTCTACTCAAGACCATGCAGCAGCAGCTGTTGCTGTTGGTCCGCACGGAACTGAAAAAGACCCACAAGGTGTTCCTGTCTTTGCTTGGAAGGGCGAGACCCTCGAGGAATATTGGTGGTGCACCGAGCAGATGATGACATGGCCAGATGGCAACTTGCCAAACATGATTCTTGATGACGGCGGCGATGCAACACTTCTTGTCCATAAGGGAGTCGAGTTTGAAAAAGCTGGTGCTGTTCCAGATCCGACATCTGCATCAAACCCAGAACTCGCATTGATTCTTGGTCTCTTGCAGCGCACACTTAAAACTGATCCTGCAAAGTGGACTCAGATGGCAGCGTCTATCAAGGGTGTTACTGAAGAAACCACTACAGGCGTGAAGCGTTTGTACAAGATGTTTGACAAGAACGAACTTCTGTTTCCTGCAATCAACGTGAACGACAGTGTCACCAAGAGCAAGTTCGACAACCTCTACGGTTGCCGTCACTCGCTTATTGATGCAATCAACCGCGCAACAGACGTCATGATCGCCGGAAAGCTTGCAGTTGTCTGCGGCTACGGTGATGTTGGTAAGGGTTGTGCACAGAGTCTTCGCGGACAAGGTGCACGCGTAATCGTGACTGAAATCGACCCCATCAACGCATTACAGGCAGCGATGGAAGGGTACGAAGTCAATACCACGGAATCAGCTTTGGCTGAAGCAGACATTTTTGTCACCGCAACAGGCAACGAAGCAATCATCACTGCCGAACACATGGCCGGAATGAAGCACAACGCAATTGTGTGCAACATTGGCCACTTCGACAATGAAATTGATATGGCTGGTCTTGCTCGTAGCGGCGCGACACGTGATGAATTGAAGGCCGGAACAGACTTGTGGACATTCCCAGATGGTCACGCAGTGATCGTGTTGGCTGAAGGTCGTCTTGTCAACCTTGGTTGTGCAACTGGACACCCATCATTCGTGATGAGCTGTTCTTTCAGTAACCAAGTTCTTGCTCAGATCGAGTTGTTCACCAACTTGAAGGCGTACCCACTTGGTGTGTACGTATTGCCAAAGCATCTCGATGAAAAGGTTGCATTTGCACATCTTGAAGCGTTGGGCGTGACACTTACTCAGCTCACTGACGGACAAGCTGAATACATGGACATGAACCCTTCAGGTCCATTCAAGCCAGATCATTACCGCTACTAATTACATGTATTGAAAAAGGCCTCGGGTGTTTTGCCCGGGGCCTTTTTTTATTGAGCTATTGCTCGGAAGCTTCGCCGGCTGCTGCATCGAGTGAATTGCGAGACATCTTGAAAAGGCGAAGTGTGATTTGCACCATTGGGCCGATGCCAAATGCAAAAACAAAAGTACCAAGACCAATGTGGCCGCCGAGAAATATGCCGATCACCATCACGGTGATTTCAACAATGGTGCGAGCAACGCGAACACTGATACCAAAGCGCTTGTTGAGCCCCAGCATGAGCCCGTCACGGGGCCCTGAGCCGAATTCTGCGCCGATGTACAGCCCTGAACCTGCGGCAATGATGGATAACCCAGCAACCATGTAAATAACACGAATCACAATGTGGTGGCTGTGGGGGATTAAGTCCTGAGCGATGTTTTCAATCAATCCAATTTCGATTGCATTTAATAGCGTGCCGAGACCAGGTCGCAGTCGCAATGGAATCCATAACAGCAGCACGAAAAACGCGACGAAGATCAGAACGGTTCCGAGACCGAGACCTGTGTGTTTCGAAATTCCTTGGTGAAATACGTCCCATGGCGGAACACCAAGTTCTGAACGCACAAAGAATGCGATACCTGTGCCAAAACAGGCAAGGCCAGTCACACATCTGATGAAGCGTTCAACAAATTGTTCGCGCAGTGGTCGAAGGGGTGCTTGTGCCATGGAGTTACACCGTACTGAATTTGTCCGCTCAAATACGGGAGCATTAATTCCTGTTCACATAATGGGTGTTGAACCACACGAAGGCCATATGCGCGACTTGGTCCTAGGACTGAAATATGGCAAAAACAGGACGTTTGCGAGAGTGTTGGCACAGGTCGTCATCGAGGCGACGAATTGGAATGAATACCAATGTGACGTTGTGACATGGGCACCTACAACTATGAAACATCAGCATGAACGCGGAATGGATCACGCAGAACTCATTGCTCGTCATGTGGGTGTTTTGCTTACCTTGCCAACGAAGCGACTCCTCAGGCGAGTTACAGCGTCTTCACAGACAGGTCTAGATCGTAATCAACGACTGGTTTCGCCAGAGTTTGTTGCTCGTCCACTAGGTAGGCAGTGCAATGTTTTAGTTATTGATGATGTTGTTACAACAACTGCGACTTTTCGTGCTGCCATGTCAGCACTCATTAATGCTGGTGCCTTGTCTGTGACCTGTGTGGCCCCATCGCGCACAGTCTGACTAGTTACGAGGCAGTGGTGCCGTTTGCAACGTTGGTTACTTCAGCTGCAATGCGTCGGATCTCTTCCATCTTGTGGTCAAGTGTTAAAGCTTCACGCTGTGCATTAGAGATAATCAGTGCGCCTTCTCGTTGTATTTCTTCGCGCAATTCTGCAATCTCGGCCTCTGCAACTTGGCGCTGCGATGTCGTTTCGCGATGAACTTCCGTAATCAGGAGAGCTAAAAGCTGCACAATCTCTTGAGTAACAGTTGTTTGGTAATCATCAACTTGAGCTGCAATATCTCGAAAAGCTTGTTCAACGTCTGCCGCTTTGTATTTACGTCGTCGTGATTTGAGATCTGGAATCACAATTCCTCGCTGAGGGCTCACCATCTTTGACACGATTGCTTCGCGAGCAATCTCAGACGTGTTGTTAGTAGTGGAAATATCTTCTGACATATCAGTTCTTTCGGTCTATAGGAGAGCGACTCGCCAATTTTGCGTGCACGATTAGTCGTTGATTAGCAGTTCCTATCGGGGTGCAAGTCGTGAGCGTGACGGAGTTGTAGCCGAGATAGGAAAGAACTCGTGTGTTGTCTGGCTGCACAATGTCATACGGTTCGTTCTTTGAATTGGCTTTCACTGTGTAGCGATACATGGCATCACCGACAATTAGCAAAACAGAGTCAGATGTTTGCATCTTGTCTAGGAAATAAAAGGGTGCTGGGAATGTGGTGCGGTGTCCAGCGAGCCCAATGTTTCCCAACAGGCCTGGTTTTTGGCTTTTTCGATACCAGCCAACCCCAAGAGCCAACCTGTCATCACTGATACCGCTCACTATCTGCATACGCAGATGAAGCCGTGGAACGACAAGCCAATTTTTTCCGTCGTTTGGTATGTCAGCTAGCAGTTCTGCTTCGGTGGTATCAGTCATGGCAGGAAATTCTGATCGTGCCGCGAGTGCTGCAAACGGTGCGCGAGCTTGTGCAGTCGAAGTAGTGGGCGCAACGCTCGTTGAAGACTCGACAGTTGTGTCAACACTGAGTGGCAATGTTGTGGGTGTTGGTTCTGCCAATACGGTTGTGTCGTTTGCTGTGCGTGACACCGCAATTGACCCGATTAAGAGAAGCAACATCGCTGCCATGGTGGACACAGAGACGTACACCTTGCGATTGACCGTGGTTGACGTCATTGCTCGACCCGCAAGGAGTGCATGAGTGACTATTCGTTTGTCACCACGACTTCGTGTTACTGCAATTGATGAAGAGCTCCATTCGCCGGTGGGAGCAACGGTGAATGAGACCTCGTGTAGCGATGGTGTGAGTTGGGCAGTCACCGACCCAGACGGGAGCGAACGCATGGCATCTGCGCGCAGATGCAGAGCGACGGTGGTCGATTCGGTTGCTTCAGTGCGAACCCTTGATCGAATGGTGATGACAGAAGGCCCTGAACCCCGCGAGGCCCGTGTGCGCACCCGTAGTTCGACGTGCCGGGTACCGGCTGGGTCGAGGAGGCTGGCGGAAAAGCGCTTCATCACCTAGAAACAGTAACAGTTGCCTAATTTACTTAGAGGGAGCCTCTTGGCCTGAAGTTGATGAGGGCTATAGCAACCCGGAGAGGGCGCGAGCAGTAGCGATAGCGCCGCTGGAATCTTCTTCAACATGAACTCCGTGCATGCCAAGGGCGTTGGCAGCGTGCACGTTGGCAATGAGGTCGTCTAAAAATGCGGTGCGTGTAGGGGTCGCATTCAGGCGCGCCATAGTGAGCTCATAGATAGCGGGATTGGGTTTGCGCATCTGCACTTCGTGACTGTCCACGATGGTGTCAAAGACGCTCTCGTAGTCCATCAGTGGCCACCACATAGGACGAAACTCTTTGACGTTGTTCGTCAGAATGCCAATGGCTATTCCTGCTGATTTCAAATCATGAATAAAGGCCACCATGTTGTCGTTCAGTTCGAAATTGAATGGGTTTGACTGCGATGGTGGCGCGGTAGCAGGAACAGTGGCGACAATGCCTGCATCGTCAAGCTTTTGTTTAGTGATGTTTCTGCATTCTTCAAGAGATATTTCGCCCCGTTCCACCCGATGCCATTGATGATCGGTATCGAGATGATGTGGACCCATGACTATTTCGGCAACAACTGCAGGGTCATGGTCTGGGTAACGACGGGTGAAATCGCGAGGTCCACCATTTCGCATAATGACCCCACCTAGGTCGAAAATGACTGTGTCAACTGCTCTTTGGCTCATAACCGACAAGTCTTGCTTGCTTTATGTCCGGTCAGCGAACTGGCTCTGGCAAGGGGTGCAGGTAGGCTTGGACACTGCATGAAAGTTCTCGACCGCGTCCTTCGAGCCGGAGACGGTAAGCGGGTCAAAGCCCTCCAGGGCCTTGTTCCCGACATCAATGCTCTCGAATCAGAGATGGCTGCATTGTCCGACATTGCTCTTCAAGCAAAAACTGCTGAATTTCGCTCGCGGCTAGAACGTGGTGAATCTCTTGACGACCTTCTCATCGAGTCATTTGCGGTTGTGCGTGAGGCATCTAGCCGTGTCATTGGCCAACGTCATTTCGATGTGCAGCTCATGGGCGGGGCCGCACTTCATTTTGGTTGGGTTGCAGAAATGAAGACCGGTGAAGGAAAGACTCTTGTGTCTACTTTGCCTGCGTATCTCAATGGTTTATCTGGTGATGGCGTGCATGTCATCACAGTGAACGATTACCTGGCACGTTTTCATGCCGAGTGGATGGGTCGCATTCATCAGTTCCTCGGTCTTTCTGTCGGACTAGTTATTCCTGGTCGTCGTGAATCTTCAGCTGAAAAGCGATTGGACTATGCCTGCGATATTACGTACGGCACAAACAATGAATTTGGTTTTGATTATCTTCGCGACAACATGGCAGCTTCATTAGACGACAAAGTTCAACGTGGTCACAATTTCGCCATTGTTGACGAAGTGGACAGCATCCTTATCGACGAAGCTCGCACGCCTCTCATTATTTCTGGCCGTATTGCTGATGCTGCTGCCATGTACTACAAGTTTGCTTCAATCGTTCGCACACTGAAGCGTGACGAAGATTATGAAGTCGAAGAAGACAAACGAATCGTTGTTCCTACAGAACTTGGTATTGAAAAAGTTGAACAGGAACTGGGCTTAGACAACCTGTATGACGCAGTGCAGCAGAATCTGGTGCATCAGTTGTCCGTCGCTTTGAAAGCTAAAGAGCTGTATCGCCGCGACAAGGATTACATCGTTGATTCTGGTGAAGTAAAAATCGTTGACGAGTTCACGGGCCGTATTCTTGAAGGCCGACGCTGGAGCGAAGGCATCCACCAAGCAGTTGAAGCCAAAGAAGGCGTACGCATCAACGAAGAGAACCAAACTCTTGCCACAATTACTTTGCAGAACTACTTCCGTATGTACAACAAGCTGTCTGGTATGACAGGTACCGCACAAACTGAAGCTGCAGAATTAGTGAATACGTACGAACTTCACGTTGTTCCGATTCCGACAAATCGCAATGTTGTGCGCCAAGACGAAGCTGATCTTATTTTTAAATCAGAAGATTCAAAGTTCCGAGCTGTTGTTGACGACATTGTTGAGCGCAACACCAAGGGGCAACCCATTCTTGTCGGAACAATCAGCGTTGAAAAGAGCGAGCATCTTGCTCGAGAACTCACGAAGCGCGGCATAAAGCACGAAATTTTGAACGCGAAGCAACACACACGCGAAGCTCTTATTGTTGCTCAGGCTGGGCGCTTAGGTGCCGTCACCGTAGCTACCAACATGGCTGGTCGTGGTGTCGACATTTTGCTCGGCGGAAACCCAGAACTTCTCGCACGTCAGCAAGTGCTGTCGGAAGGTGTTAGTCCTGATCTTTTGGTTGACGATTTCGCATTGCCAGCACCGATTGCTGAAATGCCCGAAGAATTCCAGGTTGCTCGCGCAGCAGCTCAGGCTCGATACGACGAGTTGTTGCCGTTGCAGAAAGCACAGTGCGTCGAAGAGGGCAATAAGGTCCGCGCTGTTGGTGGTCTGTATGTTCTCGGAACTGAGCGCCACGACAGCCGTCGTATTGACAATCAGTTACGTGGTCGTGCAGGACGTCAGGGCGACCCTGGTGCAAGCCGGTTCTATCTCAGTCTTGATGATGAACTCATGCGTCTCTTCGCTACAGGTGCGCTCAGTTGGGTAATGGGTCGTGCATTGCCAGACGATGAAGCGATCGAAGCAAAAATGGTGACCAAAGCTATTGAGCGTGCGCAAACAACAGTCGAACAACGCAACGGTGAAATTCGTAAAAACGTTCTGAAATATGACGAAGTGATGAATGAGCAACGCAAAGTCATTTACATGCGTCGTGATCAAATTTTGTCTGGCGCTGATCTCAAAGTCGCAGCGATGGAATACCTCGCTGAAGCTGTTGATTCCTTAATTGAGACTCACTGCGTGTCAGAAGCAAGTGATGAGTGGGATGTCGATGGCTTGGCATTGGAACTCTCTAGTTACTGGCCTGCCAGCATCTCGGCTTCTCAGATTGAACAAAGCCTCAGTACAGACGCCATCTATGACCTAGTCATGGCTGACGCTCAGAAGCATTATCAAATTCGTGAAGAAGAACTTGGTGCAGAGATGCTTCGCGAGATTGAGCGTCAAGTCATGCTCAGCATTATTGACCAACGCTGGCGTGAGCATCTCGAAGAGATGGACTATTTGCAAGAGGGCATCAACTTGCGTGCCATGGGTCAAAAAGACCCACTGACTGAATGGCAGCGCGAGGGATATGAGATGTTTGGTCAAATGATGACCGGAATTGCTCAGGACTTTGTTCGTTACGTCATGCACGTACAAGTAGTTAACGACGAACAACCAGTTCTTCGTGTCCAAAATCTCACAGAGACCAGCAGCGACAATGTGGTCACCGATGGTTTTACTGCTGCAGCTCGCGTCAGCGACGATGTTGATCAATCTCTCCTGTCGGCACCAGAAGAAGAAGTGCGCAAGCCCATCGTGAAAGATGCAAGCGACTGGTCAAACACGCCGCGAAATGCGCCGTGCCCATGCAATTCAGGCAAAAAATTCAAGATGTGCCACGGCGCTGCCGCCTGACTGCCCGAGTCCAAGCAATAATTCGTTATGCGTGATTTCACTTCCGACCTTCGCGAACTAGCAACGCGTATTGCCGAATCGCATGAGTACTTGCATATTGATCAAACGCGTGCACGTATCTCTGAACTTGAAATAGAAGTTTCCCGTCCTGATCTCTGGGATGACCAAGACGTCGCAAAGCGGGTGACAGGGGAGTATTCAAATCTTCGTGCTGATCTTGATGCATATGAATCAATGCGCGCTGAGCTAGATGACCTCGATGTTCTTCACGAAATGGCACGCGAAATTGATGATGCTTCTCAAGAAGCCGACATCGCTGCCGGAATAGCTCATGTGGCAGCCGAGCTAGGCATTTTGGAAATGCGCAGTTTGTTTACGGGCGAGCACGACGATGCAGATGCCATCGTGCAAATCAACGCTAAAGACGGTGGCGTCGATGCTCAGGACTGGGCAGAACTTTTGATGCGAATGTTTACGCGATGGGCTGAGCGCAAAGGTTTTGTTGTTGATGTAGACGACGTCAGTCCAGGCACAGAAGCAGGAATCATGTCTGCTGAGTTCACTATCAAGGGCCGGTATGCGTACGGGTTAATGACGTCTGAGCGCGGAACACATCGTTTAGTCCGCATTAGCCCGTTCGATAACCAAGGTCGCCGGCAGACAAGTTTTGCCAGCGTGCAAGTGTGGCCAGTGATGGATGCACCAGATTTAGAAGTCAATGAATCAGAAATACGCATGGAAGTGTTTCGCGCTTCAGGTGCTGGTGGACAGCACGTCAACAAGACCTCATCTGCAGTGCGACTCATTCACGAACCAACAGGTGCAGTTGCAACAAGTCAAGAAGAACGTAGTCAATTGCAAAACCGTGAAAAAGCTCTCACACGTTTGAAGGCCATGATTGTGGCAAAGATCGAAGAAGAGCATCAGAACGAAAAAGATCGCATTGCTGGTAAGCCTGCACAAGTCGGTTGGGGTAGTCAGATTCGTTCGTACGTTCTGCAGCCGTATCAAATGGTGAAAGACATTCGTACAGAAGTTGAATCAGGCAACGTCGCGGCAGTTCTTGATGGTGATCTTGATTCCTTTATGGAGGGCTTTTTGCGTTGGCGCAGAGGGCAGGCAGAGTAATGCCCACACGGCTTTCGCGCCTGCAACCACATCGTTGTCGTGCATTGCTAGGTTGGGTGACTTCATGATTCGTCTCGAAAATGTCTCCAAGGTCTACGGTGCCGATATCCCCGCAGTGCGTGATGCATCATTTGATATTCCGAAGGGCGAATTTGTCTTCCTCGTCGGTCCTTCGGGATCTGGAAAATCTACGTTGCTTCGGTTGATTAACCGCCAAGAGCGACCAGAACGAGGCAACGTGTGGGTTGCCGGACGCAATATCAACGAAATGGCAAATAGTCAGATTCCGTATCTGCGTCGCACCATGGGAAACGTCTTTCAGGATTACAAACTTCTGCCCAACAAATCAGTCTTTGAAAATGTGGCATTCGCCCTAGAAGTAATCGGCAAACCGCGACATCTCATCGCACAACAAGTGCCTCAAGTGCTTGAACTTGTTGGTCTCGGAGACAAAGAAGATCGATTGCCTCATCAATTGTCTGGCGGAGAGCAACAGCGTGTATCTATAGCGCGAGCTTTCGTCAATCGTCCTCTGATATTGCTTGCCGATGAGCCCACCGGAAACCTTGACCCATCAACGGGAGAAGGAATCATGTCGTTGTTAGAAGCTATTAATGGCACGGGCACAACTGTGGTGATGGCTACGCACGACCATCGCGTTGTGAATGCGATGCGTAAGCGTGTGATTCAGCTTGATCGCGGCATCATCGTTCGCGACCAAGAACGTGGGGTGTACGAATGATTCAGCGCATCTCTTACGCCTTTCGCGAAACTATTGCCAGTTTCCGTCGCAACGTCACATTGTCGATGGCTGCAGTCATCACCTCCGCAGTGTCGTTGTTATTGGTCGGGGCAACGTTCCTGATGCAAAGGGCATTCGATAATTTGCTTGTGCAATGGCGCGGCGATGTCGGAATGATCGTGTTTGTTCGTCCTGATGTCACACCTGAGGCTTTGAAGTTCGTCGAACAAAACCTGAAATCTCAGCCAAATGTTATTGATGTAGACAAACTGGCCTACTTAGATAAGGCGGCAAGCTTTGAAGAAGCAAAGCGAGTGTTTGCCGGCGACACAACAACATTGAGTTTGCTGTCCATTGACACAATTCCATCTCAATTTAAAGTTGTGCCAAAAACGACGGACCCTGAACTCGTGCGAAGTCTTGCTGATCAGTACCGCACGCTTCCAGGTGTCGCTGGCGTGTCGTTGGCTGAAGATGAGTTTGATGTGATTTCTACTTTGTCTGGGTTTGTACGAACAGTCACTATTGCTATGTCACTTGTATTGCTCGCTGTAGCCGTGATTCTGATTTGGAACACAATTCGAACAGCTATTTTCGCGCGACGCAGAGAGATCGAAGTGATGAAGTTAGTGGGTGCCACCGACTGGTTTATTCGTGTGCCGTTTATTATGGAAGGCCTCATCCAGGGCCTCGTGGGAGCCATGGTGTCGTGTGTTGGGCTGTGGACTCTCAACAGTGCGTGGACCTCTGGTGTGGCTGGCTTCAAGGCCGGAACCGGAGTCAGCTCATTGGTCGTTCCTGATTCGTATCTCAATGGCGTCATGATTGCGTTACTCATCATTGGTGCAACCGCAGGCGGCGTTGGTTCAGGCGTCGCATCAAGCAAATTTCTCGACGTCTAGTCGAACTGCAATCCCACGCACCCGTATCGCTAGGGTCGTGATATGGAATTTCAAGAAATCATCTACGACCTATCCGATGGTATTGCTACCATCACGCTGAATCGGCCAGACAAACTCAATGCATTCACTGGCCGCATGATGCACGAAGTGATTGCAGCGCTCGATATGACTGATGCTGACGACAATGTCAAAGTTGTGATCTTCACCGGAGCTGGCCGTGCATTTTGTGCTGGTGCTGATTTGTCATCTGGTGGCGAGACCTTCGCGAAAGGTGGCAGTGATGTGCAAACTAAGCAAGGCGTGCCCCGTGATGGTGGTGGCTTAGTTTCTCTTCGTATCTTCGAAAGCCTGAAGCCGGTCATTGGTGTTATCAATGGCCCAGCTGTCGGTGTTGGTGTCACCATGACCCTGCCGATGGATTTTCGTTTAGCAAGTGACACAGCCAAATTCGGGTTTGTGTTTGCAAAACGCGGCATTGTGCCCGAAGCATGCTCTTCATATTTCTTGCCACGACTTGTCGGTATTTCGCAAGCAACTGAGTGGGTGTTTACGGGTCGAGTTTTCCCTGCGTCTGAGGCTCTCGCTGGTGGGCTTGTCCGCAGTGTGCACGCTGCCGATGACCTAATGGCTGCTGCTCGAGCTATCGCGCGTGAAATTGCTGACAATACGGCTCCGGTATCTGTGTCGTTGTCACGAAAGATGTTGTGGCACATGTTGGGCGCTTCGCATCCAATGGAAGCCCATCGTGCAGATTCACGTGGCATTCAAGAGCGTGGAAAAAGTGCAGATTCGAAGGAAGGCGTCGTGAGCTTTTTGGAAAAGCGCGCAGCTGTGTACCCAGACAAAGTGAGTAGTGGATTGCCGAACATCTTCCCAGGCTGGACAGAGCCAGAGTTTTCGTAATTCGTGTCTGAAAATTCAGAAGATAAATCTCTCTACGAGATAGCGGGGCCTGAGTTTTTTGTTCGGCTTGTCGATCGTTTCTACGACGGAATCGAAACTGATCAAGTTTTATTGCCTCTGTATCCCGAGGGCAGCGACACAGTGGCAGCACGTCAGCGACTGGCTTTGTTTCTTATTCAATATTGGGGTGGTCCAGATACCTATATGCAAGAACGGGGTCATCCGCGTCTTCGCATGAGGCACGCACCGTTTGTTATCGGGGCTCTCGAACGAGATCACTGGTTGATGCACATGGCTGCAGCGATAGAGCAGACCATCCCTGAAGTGGACGAGGCGTATCGTGAACATGTCACGACTGAGCTTGCTAATTACATGGTTAATGCTGCCGAGGCAATGCGCAACGTTTAGTTGTTAGCTAAGAGAGTCGGGTCCAAGGGCATGCATAGCAATAGCTGCAGCCGCTCCAACATTCAACGAGTCAATTCCCCCATGCATAGGAATGCGCACAATGTGTGTTGCGCTATTCATGGAACTTTGTTGCAAGCCGTCTCGTTCGCTGCCAAGTAGTAATGCTGTCTTCTGATCAGACGTAACAGTGACAGATGAAAGTGAAGTTGCCGATGCATTAGGCGTCATGGCGTACGACACGAAGTTGTGTTGCTGCAGTAGTTGGCCGATGTTGTCGTTCTGGCCGAGTCGCACGAAGGGAACTGAGAGTCCTGAACCCATCGAGACGCGTAATGCCCGCCGCGCTAACGGGTCTGCACTGCCGGTAGACAAAACAATTGCATCCCAGCCAAGCGCTACGGCACTGCGCACGATTGCCCCCAGGTTTGTGGGGTTGTCAATCTCCTCAGCCACAACAACGCGAGTCGCGTGAGCCAGTACATCATGTGCTGAAGCCAAGGCTGGCCTGCGAAATAGTCCGGTTGCTCGCAAGGGGACACCAAGCCCCGTCACATCACCGCGCAGTTGTTCTGAACCGATAAACACTTGCACGGATTCGTCAACTACTTCTGCAAGCCGAATGCCGGTTGGTTCATCACATAACAGCGCCACAGCTTCAAAGTGCAATTCGATTGCTCGTTCCACCACTAAATCACCTTCAGCAACAAACAGGCCTGCGCCCACTGCATCAAGGCGTTCCAATTTGCTTGCTAATTGTCTGTCACGCCAGCGAAAGGGGTCTAGCCGTGGGTCTGTCCCGTCAGTGACATGAAAAATCATCGAATGTGCAGGTTTAGTAGTACCAGGGGAATGGTGACCAGTCGGGTGCACGCTTTTCCAAGAAAGATTCGCGACCTTCGTCTGCTTCGTCTGTGCCATATGCAAGGCGAGTTGCCTCACCAGCAAAGATTTGCTGACCAACAAGGCCATCATCAACAAGGTTGAATGCAAACTTCAACATGCGTTGAGCAGTAGGGCTCTTGCCATTGATCTCTTTCGCCCATTCAAGTGCAACCTTTTCAAGATCTGCGTGCGGAACTACCTCGTTCACGGCACCCATGGCCTTCATGTCGTCGGCTGAGTATTCACGACCTAAGAAGAAGATTTCTCGAGCAAACTTCTGGCCAACCATTTTTGCAAGGTAGGCAGAACCGTAACCACCATCAAATGATGCAACGTCGGCATCTGTTTGTTTGAAGCGAGCATGCTCGCGGCTTGCAAGGGTGAGGTCTGAAACCACATGCAAGCTATGCCCACCACCAGCGGCCCATCCGGGTACAACACAAATCACAACTTTTGGCATGAACCGAATCAGACGTTGTACTTCCAAAATGTGTAAGCGACCAGAACGACCGCGGTCAACAGATTCTTGTGTGTCGCCATCTGCGTACTTGTAACCATCTTTGCCACGAATGCGTTGGTCGCCTCCGCTGCAAAATGCCCAGCCACCATCTTTGGGTGACGGCCCATTTCCTGTCAGCAATACACAGCCAACATCAGTTGTCATACGGGCATGGTCTAGGGCTGTGTATAGCTCGTCAACTGTGTGTGGCCGAAACGCGTTGCGTACTTCAGGGCGGTTGAAAGCCACACGTACGGTGCCTTGGTCTACTGCGCGGTGATACGTGATGTCAGTGAACGAAAGGCCTGGCACTTCGCGCCATGCCGCTGGGTCGAAAATAGGTGAAATAGTCACATCGTCATTGTTCCACGCCAACGCCCGTATCGTGGAAACCGATGGCTACATGGGCAGAAGTTGAAACACAGGCGCCAGACGTTGCAGCAGCAATTCTTGCTCGATTCATGGGGCACCCTCATCATGTCCTCGGCACATTGAATCGTGACGGCGCCCCTCGACTCAGTGGAATCAACGTCATGCATAACGAAGAGATCTTGTGGTTTGGCTGCATGCCTTCGTCACGCAAAGGAATCGACATTGAACGAGACCATCGAATCTCTCTCCATTCAGCCCCATTACTGGAATCGCTTGAAGGGGGAGACGCTGTCATTTCTGGGGTTGCGCGCTCACTGGCGCCAGAGCGGGTGCGGGCTTGGCGGCCCGAGACGCCCGAGAACGGTGTCTTTTACGAGGTTTATATTTCCTTGATGCACCTTGTTGAAGTTCGTGGTGAAGATCTCATAGTTACCATGTGGGATACGGAGCATGGTGTCCGTAGCGTCAATCGGCAATGACAACACTTATTGCTTTCTCAGGTTCGCTACGGGC
>CAFBQH010000023.1_pt1 | contig 16394 bp, 18 predicted proteins | sample 7269951 | NCBI WGS metagenome assembly CAFBQH01 (sample SAMEA6814174, study PRJEB35770) | freshwater metagenome | biome: Freshwater; feature: Freshwater reservoir; material: water | place: Czech Republic | collected 2016-11-09 | depth 30m m
ACGTCAATCTCAATCAACCCGTCACTACGTTGTCATCCACCATCGGTACAAATGCCAGTAACACGGGCAAGAAATTCTCATTTGTTGAGTTGGTAGATAATGCCACCGGCGACAAAGGAACAATTGCTCCTGCTGGCAAACCGATGGTGGTGAACTTCTGGTTTTCTACATGTGAGCCGTGCAAACGAGAGATGCCGGCACTGTCAGCTTCAAGCGCAAAATATGCAGCAACAGTTGACTTCATTGGCATCAACCCCAATGATTCACGCGAAGTCGCAACCGCTTTTCTGAAGAAGTACAACATTACGTACCCAACATTCATTGATGATGGCACACAATTAGCCAAGGCAGGTGTCGTCACACTTCCCGCCACGTTCTTTCTTGATAGTTCCGGGACCATTGTTGCCAGACGAGCTGGAGAAATTACATCTGCCGAAATTGAATCGATTCTCACGAAAGATTTGAAAGTCTCGCCATGATTGCAATCGAGGGGAACTTCGCATACAGCTTCATTCTGGGCGTAATGGCGGCAGTGAACCCATGTGGCTTTGTATTACTACCGACATACCTTGTGTATTACCTCGGTACAGAACTCAATCGTGATGACGAAAACAACTCAGCAACATTGCGACGTGGCCTCAGCGTAGGTATCGCAGTGTCATCCGGGTTCATTGGCTTGTTTCTGGTTGTCGGAATCATTTCTCGAGCATTTACAACTGTTATCAGAGACAATGCGAAGTACGCAGCACTTGTTATTGGCATTGCCTTGATCGCAATGGGAGTTGCAATGCTGTTCGGTTGGAAACCACCAATCACCCAGCCTGATGTTTCTGTGCAACGCAAGCGCACAACATGGAACATGTTTCTGTTTGGCATTGTGTATGCCATCGCATCAATTGGCTGCACGATCGGACTCTTGATCTCAGTCATCCTCGGCTCAGTCAACAGAGATGGGTTTGTGTCTGGCGTCATCAGCATTGTTTTGTACGGTCTCGGCATGGGGCTATTAGTCACCGCGCTCACCGTGGCCCTGGCATTTGCACGCGTTGGGCTTGTGTCGACAATTAAGAAGAGCTTCAAGTGGTTCGACAAGATATCAGCAATGTTTGTCGTACTCACGGGACTGTACTTGTCCTGGTATTGGCTGGGCGCAATCACTGATCGTGGGTCTGACGGAGTCACCTCTCGCGTTGAACGTTGGCAAACACACGTCGCCCAGTTTTTGCAAGATGCAGGCGTGTACCCATTGCTCATTGTTTTCAGTGTCATCATCGCTGCTGCCGTTATTGTCATCCGCCGTACTTCACGTCAGAACAAGTAGTCATGAACCTGTCTGAATTACTTGAATATGACAACGTCACCGAAGAGAGCATCCTGCGATCAAATTTCGGGTTCATGGCATTCCATGGCGGTGCACTAGAAGAAATGACAGACACCATTGCATCTCGTGCCGCAGAACGTGCCGGCGCTTCATATTACGGGATTCAATTGCCGGACAAACTTGAGTGGCATATTCCTTCTCACCAAGTAACAGCTGATCAGTCATCGACGCTCGCTTCATTTCTCTCACATGTAAATATCGTCATCACAGTGCATGGTTTTGGCCGCGCCGGATTCTTCACATCGTTGTTATTAGGCGGACGCAACCGCAGGCTTGCTACTCACCTTGGTACATCACTGCGCACACATTTACCTGCGTACACAATCATTGATGACATCGATGACATTCCGGGCAACCTACGCGGTATGCATCAAGACAACCCCGTCAATGTGGTGGAACATGCAGGCGTGCAACTTGAACTGCCACCGCGAGTACGTGGTTCTAGCCCATTGTGGTGGGACTGGGAAGGTCCTGGCTTAACGCCTCATACAGAAAGCCTGATTGACGCCCTAGTCGACTGCGCCACAACCTGGCCTGGCTAAGGCGCGAGGCGTTCGACGCGCCACACCACGCCGTTGCGTGTGTAACGAAAACGATCATGCAACCGACTTGGCCTGCCTTGCCAAAATTCAATCTGGTCAATTGACAAGACATAGCCACCCCAATGTGGCGGACGCGGAACGTCATTGCCTTCGAAGCGTGCGGTGACTTCTTCGATGAGATCATCAAGTTCTTCTCTGTTGCCAATAACTGTTGACTGTGGTGATGCCCATGCGCCAAGTTGTGAAGCGCGCGGCCGTGATGCGAAATATTCATCGCTCACTGCATCGGTTGCCTGAGAAACTACTCCCTGTACGCGCACTTGTCTGTGTAGGTCTAGCCACGCAAATGTTGCAGCTGCACGAGCTTCGCCAGCAATCTGTATTCCTTTTGCGCTCGTGCGGTTTGAGAAAAACGTGATTCCGTGCGTATCAATACCACGCGCCAGCAGCACGCGAGAGTCTGGCTGGCCAGTTGCATCAACAGTTGATAGCACCATTGCATTGGGTTCAGTAATGCCGACTTCTTCAGCTTGGTGATACCACACGTTTAATTGGGTAATGGGATCGGCATGCAGATCATCAATATCAAGTCCCGCTGTTTCGTATTGAATACGACGATCAGCAATGCCCACGGTGATTACGCCTTAGGTGTGATGTGAGTGGCGCCACGCATGTATGGCAAGAGAACATCGGGGATGCGCACGCTGCCATCTGGTTGGCGATGGTTTTCACAAATGGCTGCCCACACGCGAGGCACAGCTAACGCAGAACCATTCAACGTGTTTGCGATTTCAGTACCTTTTTGGCCTGTGCGCTTGAAGCGAATGTCGGCACGGCGCGCTTGGTAATCAGAAAACCATGACACACTGCTGACTTCGAGCCATGCATCACAACCAGGGGCATAGACCTCAATGTCGAAACTGCGGTGATGACTGCCGCCCATGTCACCAGTGCATATTTCAATAATGCGATACGGCAGTTCCAGCGCGGCCATTAGTGCTTCTGCACGACCAACTAATTCAGTCAATAATGCTGGTGCATCTTCAGGACGCGCAATGGCAAGAATTTCTACTTTGTCGAACTCATGTGCACGCAACATGCCGCGCGTGTCACGCCCTGCACTTCCGGCTTCACGGCGATAGCACGGCGAATACGCCATTAACCGCACAGGTAATTCGGCTTCATCTAGTACTTCGCCAGCATGCAACGACGTCAGTGGTACTTCAGCGGTAGGAATTGCCCATAGATCATCTCGTTCAATGGCATATGCATCGTCTGCAAACTTCGGTAAGTGGCCAGTTGCAGTAAGTGTTGCAGTGGTAACAAAACTTGGTGGGCGAATTTCTTCAAACGCATCAGCATTCTGATCTAATGCAAACTGACACAGCGCGCGTGCAAGAGTTGCTCCAAGACCACGTTGCATGGTGAACATGGCACCTGCAATTTTCGTGGCGCGCTCGTTATCAAGAATTCCAAGGGCTGTTGCAGTTTCCCAATGAGGTACGCGTTGGTGATCACCAAAAGTGGCAGGCAAATTAATTGGGCCTTTTACGATTGGGTTCTCGTGGTCGCCGGCGCCATCAGGTGCATCAGGATGAGGCAAGTTCGGAATACGCAACATGATTTGCTGCAGTGCATCTTGCACGGTGTCGAATTCGCTTTGAAGTACGCGTTCACGTTCACCACCGGCGCGGCTGAGCTCCATGAGAGCTTCTGCTTCATCGTTCTTCTTATCGCGACGAAGGGCACCCACCTGCTTTGAGAGGTCATTCACTTCGGCGCGCAGAGTGTCACGCTCAGCTGTGATTTCGCGAAGGCGAGAATCAAGGGCAACGGCTTCGTCGACCTGCACCAAGAGGTCTGGCTTGCCTCGGCGGGCCAGGGCAGAGCGCACCCCATCAAGGTTCGTGCGCAGAAGTCGTACATCAATCACAGGATTTCAGGCTACCTGTCCCGCCTTTCGTGCTGAGAGGCATTTGTTCGTAATGTAGAGACGTGTCCGTTGTTGTCGAGAATCTCAGTGTTTCCTATGGAGACCTCGTGGCTGTCGACAACGTGTCCTTCGAGGCTCCTGCAGGTGGGGTGACAGTCATCCTCGGGCCAAATGGGGCAGGTAAGACCAGCACCATTGAAGTCTGTGAGGGCTTTCGTACTGCCAAATCTGGCTCGGTGCGGGTGCTTGGGCTTAACCCTGTCTCTGACCACCAAGCGCTAACGGAACGCATGGGAGTCATGCTGCAAGGGGGCGGCGTGTACCCCAGTGCCCGTGTGCGTGATGTGGTGTCTCATTTTTGTGCGCTGCATAACAAGGGCGTGAATGCCACACATTTAGTTGAACGCGTAGGGCTTTCGAATCGCGCAACCGGCACGTGGCGCAGATTGTCAGGCGGCGAACAACAACGACTCTCTCTTGCATTGGCTTTGGCTGCAGACCCTGACGTGATTTTTCTCGATGAACCAACATCAGGCGTTGACATAGATGGCCGTGACATTATTGCCACCATCATTCGCGAATTAGCAGAACGTGGAACCACAGTCGTTCTTGCATCACATGACATGGCTGAAGCAGAAAAAGTAGCTACTCACGCTGTGTTGTTTACATCGGGCAAAGTCATCGCTAGCGGCGACATCAAATCGCTACTCACCTCTCGTAAACATTTGCGTTTTACTTCCTCAGTAGGTCTTGTACCGGCAGAACTTGCAGTGTCCATCAATAGTCCCGTTATAGCTATTGGTGATGGCGTTTACGAAGTGGCATCAGAACCGACTCCCCAACTGATGACTCGCATTTCGCAATGGCTTGCTGATAACTCTCATCCACTACTTGGTGTTGATATGGGAACTGAGACGTTAGAAGATACGTACCGTCGTTTGACTCGAGGTGCGCAATGAGACGGATTCGAATTCAGTTGCGCGCAGAACTGATGCTGCTTGCACGTAATGGTGAACAGTTGCTTCTCACACTGATTATTCCTGTATTACTACTCGGCTTCTTTGGGGCCGTTGATGTTTTGCCAAGTGCAGACATGAAACCGATTCAGTTCTTAACTCCCGGAATCCTTGCCATCGCAATCATGTCTTCATCAATGGTGAGTCTCGGCATAGCCACAGGTTTTGAACGTTCGTACTTGGTCTTAAAGCGGCTGGGTGCAACACCACTGACTCGTAATGAATTAGTCATTGCCAAAATTCTGTCTGTGTTCGTTGTTGAACTAATTCAAACGGCCATCTTGTTATCACTGGGTCTTGCACTCGGCTGGCAACCAGGTGGTTCCACATGGCCACTTGCAATTTTCGTGGTGCTCTTTGGTACTGCAGCATTTGCAGGTATTGGTCTAATACTTGCTGGTCAATTGCGCGCAGAGATCAACTTGGCTGCCCAGAACGGGCTGTACTTAGTGCTGTTATTACTGGGCGGAATGGTGATCCCCCGCGACTCTCTGCCTGGTTTTCTCAGCAATGCAGTACGAGGCTTGCCTTCTACAGCACTTGCTGACTTGCTGCGTTCAACATTGAACGGCGATCATGCTGGTCTTGTTGTGCCATGTGCAGTATTGGCGGCGTGGGGAATCCTCGCACCAGCAATAGCTGCACGCCGCTTCCGCTGGAGCTAAGCGCGATTCACCATCACGGTAATTGCATTGTGATGAATGTGAGTCTCACGCACTCGTTCCCACCCAAATGTCTCGTACCAATGAGCAACGTCTCGTGTGTACAAGTACACATCAGAATGCCCCAACTCTCTCGCCCGGCGAACTGCCTCTGTCACTAATTGTTTTCCAATTTCCATCCCGCGAAATTCTGGGTTCACAAAAACTGCCGCCACCCATGGTCCTGGTTCGCGCACGTCAGGTAACTCATCATCACGCACGACACATGCCACGCCAACTAGTTCATCGTTTCCACCAATGGCGGCGAGGCTTATCGGTAGCGATGAGGGGTCTATCGCAGATTCTGAATAGACATTGAGATACCACTGAATGTCGTCGTTCGGATCTGTCTCTTTCCAATCATCAAACGCCCACTGAGCGCCTGTATGTGCGAACTCTGAATTCGCTGGCATGTCAATAATGACAATGTCTGAGGTCATTACTCGGCCGAAGGAGATGTGTCGGCAGCATATGACTGATCGCCAAAGAAGCCCTTCATAAATCTCTTGAAGAAGATAACGATGATGATGGTCCACAAGAAGGTTGAACCGCCAAGCTTCATGATGCCACCGGCAAGTTGTTGATCACTCAAGATTGACATACCCCATACGCGAACCGGAGTGTCGTAGTGCTTGTACACAGGGCCAGTTGCAAACGTCAGCCAACCGGCTGGAATTGAAGGCACCAACGATGTGCAGAAAAGATACGTCATCATTGCGCCATAACTCATGCGCCATTCTTTTGCTGGCCCACAAATAGGCGTCCACAGCATGAGCGCACTGCTCACCAAAATAACGTGAAGTCCGTAATGCAGTGGGCCCCCAGCAGCACTTCTGTTCACCAGTGCTGGAATATGGGTGACGATTACAACCGTGTTGTAGATAACGGCGGCAATCACTGGTCGTGTCAGAAATCGAATCACACGATAGGTGCGCCCGTTGCCGACTAGAAGTCGAAACAACCACTCTGGTGTTGCAAGCAGCGCCAGTGGTGGAACTATGTAGGTCAAGATCGTGTGCTGCAACATGTGCATGGAATACAGATATTCCTCTGCAATGTCATGCAGTGGCCAGTCTGTAGAGATCCACAACAAAAAGATCATCAGCGAAAAGATGAGCACCTGTTTGCGAGAAATCACTTCTCCGCTTGGAACAACTTTCGGCCCCACAATTCGAATTGCGTAGACAAATGCTGCGATCAAGCCGACGACCAGCACCCAAATTTCTGGGTGCATTTGATACCGCCAGGCATCGATATTGAGTGTTGGTTCGATTCCTGCGATCAGCATTGCCGACCCGCCTCGCTAGTTACGCGATGAAGAACTTGAAGGTGGCGAGAGCCGTGATGTACACGAACAACGCAAGTCCAAGACCAACATAGAAAAGGAAACTAAAAATCTTGCTATCAAACTTGAGATGCATGAAGTACGAGACAACCATGACGAACTTGACCACCATCATGGTGAGCAATGCCGGCATGAACAACGGGCCGAAGTCTACGTAGTACGTAGAAACCTCTAGGGCCGTAATGGCAGCCAAGATGATTGCAATCTTTACGTAACCAGCATCGGACATTCCGTGCTCGTGTGCGTCTGCGTGTGTGTCAGTGGCGGTACTCATGATGTGCTCTCAATCAGGATGGGATTAGGTACACCAATGTGAAGATGATGATCCACACGATGTCAACGAAGTGCCAATACAAACCAATGAGCTCTACGACCTCGGCCTTATCGCCGGTGATCTTGCCCTTTTTGATGATGCCCATTAATGACAGCAACATGATGACTCCGATTGAAACGTGAACGCCATGGAAGCCAGTCAGAGCATAAAAGCTTGAACCAAAGAGACTGGTGGTGAAACCAAGTCCTTCACGATAAAACGTTGTGAACTCGTACACCTGGCCACCAATAAAGGTTGCGCCCAGCAGAGCTGTAATAACTAACCAAAGATTTGTCTTTGCATCGTCCTTGCGCTGCGCAGATGACACTGCGAGCACCATGGTGAGCGACGACATCAACAAAACGAAGCTGCTGACTGAGGTGAACGGAATGTCGTAGATCTGTGATGGGTGTGGTCCGTTTTGAACGCGACCGCGATACAGCATGTACGTAGAGATAAGACCACCAAAGAGCAAGCACTCTGAACCAAGGAACAACCACATTGCCAACTTGTTGTTAGACAAGCCGGTTGATGAATGATGCCCGTGATCAGTTGCGTGATCGGTGTCGTGAGTTGCGATATCAGCCAAGGGAAGCTATCTCCTTCGTGTGACCGTCATGTGACGGTGAATCAAAATCGATTGGTTCGGGTACTGAGGGTTCGAGAACCCATCCGAATGACGAGAAGAGAACAACCAGTGCGCCCACAACCATGATTGGGGTTCCGTAAATGATTCCCATGCCAAGTACTGCAACACCAATGGAAAGCAGCAGCGGCCAATACGAAGCTCCGGGCATGTGAATGTCAGCATCTGCGGCCGCTTCTTCTGCGCGGACAAGATCTTCGCCCTTTGCAACTTGGGTCATCACATGAGTGGTTTCGTCTTCAACATACTTACGGTGGAAGAACTCATCGAGGTGATGCACCACAGGTATGCGATCAAAGTTGTGCACTTTAGGAGGGCTCGTTGTGAGCCATTCAAGTGTGCGCGCATCCCACGGGTCAAGCGGTGCGCGCTCTTTGTTGCGAGTGGTCTTGATGACGTTGATAATGAAGAACAGCACGCCGACGGCCAAAATGAATGAGCCAATCGATGACACCATGTTCCAGAAACCAAGGTTAAAGAATCCTTCACCGGCACGAGCTTCAGTCCACACGTACATACGGCGAGGCTGACCTTGAAGACCAAGAATATGCATTGGGCCGAACGTGAGGTTCATGCCAATGACCATGAACCAGAAGTTCCATGTACCTAATTTTTCATTGAGCATCTTGCCGAATACTTTTGGCCACCAGTAATAGAAGCCGGAGAACAATCCGAACACCATTCCACCGAACAACACGTAATGGAAGTGAGCAACGATGTAATACGTATCGGTTTGTTGAGTGTCAGAAGGAGCAACTGCGTGAGTAACGCCTGACAAACCACCGATAGTGAAAAGAACTACAAGTCCGATAGCAAACTTCATTGCTGCTGAGTACCAAATCTTGCCGCCCCACATAGTGAGCAGCCAGTTGAAGATTTTTACTCCGGTGGGAATAGCGATTGCCATCGTTGCCATTGAGAACACAGCTACAGATACAGGTCCAAGACCAGACGCGAACATATGGTGAGCCCATACACCGAAACCGACAAGTCCGATGGAAGCTCCGGAGAACACAACGAATGGATAACCGAAGAGCGGTTTACGCGAGAAAGTAGGAAGCACTTCAGAGATAATGCCGAACGCCGGCAAAATTAAGACGTACACCTCCGGATGGCCGAAGATCCAGAATAAGTGTTGCCACAGCAGTGGGTCGGCACCTTGAGACACATCAAAGAAGGTGGCTCCATACGAACGCTGGAACATCAACAATACGAGAGCCACGGTGATCACGGGAAGTGAGAACACCAAGAGGAACTGCACAACCAAGATCATCCATGTGAACACAGGCATCTTCATAAGGGTCATGCCGGGTGCGCGCATATTCAGCACGGTGACAATGAGGTTGATAGAACCAATCAGTGAAGCGATACCTGCAATTTGCAAACCAAGAACCCAGAAGTCAACACCATTACTTGGTGAGAACACAGGACCAGAGTTTGGCGCATACATGAACCAACCACCATCAGCTGCTCCGCCGAGGAACCATGACGCATTCAAAATGAGGCCACCGCTCAGGAACAGCCAGAAAGACAATGCGTTGAGACGAGGGAACGCAACGTCTCGAGCACCAATTTGAAGTGGCAAGAAATAGTTTGCGAATGCTGCAGCCATAGGCATAGCGAAGAGGAAAATCATCGTGGTCGCATGCATGGTGAACATTTGGTTGTACTTGTCAGCGCTAAGAATGCGACCGTCTGGAAGTGCTAACTGCAAACGAATAAACAGAGCCTCGATACCACCGACGATGAAGAACGTAAAGGCAACACAGCCATACATAATTCCGAGTTTCTTGTGGTCAACAGTAAAGAGCCATTCACGCCAGCCTTTTGTATTGACCGGACGGCGTACTGCACCGAGTGACTGAGATGATGAAATTGGTAGTTCGTTGGTCGCCATGGGGTTCTCCGATTACTTCAGTGTCAGTAGGTAAGCGACGAGTTTGTCGATGTCTGTTTCAGTAAGACCAAGATTCGGCATACCACGATATTTTCCACCCGATGGTCCCAACTTTGTTGGGTCAGAATACATTGGCTTCATTGCTGGTGCATTGCGCAACCACGCACGAAGATCAGTTGCGTTCAAGCAAGACTCTGATACACCAGCAAGATATTTCGCACCGATGGCCTCGGGGCTTGCATCCCACACATCACTGCGACAGGTCTTGTTCAACAAGTCAAATTTTGCACCAGCAAAAGTGTTGCGTGTCATGAGATGTGAAAGGTTCGGAGCTGCACCGGAATAAACGTTCTCGTCTGGTGCCGCAAGGGCAGGCGTACCATCAGCCTTCTTCAAGCCGTTGACTTGATGGCAACGAATGCACTGATTCAAGAAAACGCCTTCGCCCTCTTTCGCAAGTGTTCCATCTGCAGGAGACGTATACGCCTTCTGTTGATTAGCGGCCCACTTGGCAAAATCTTCTTTTGAAAGCGCAATGGCTTCCATGCGCATGTTGGCGTGAGAGAGTCCGCAGAATTCAGTGCACTGACCAGCAAAAAGACCCGGCTTGTCAGCCTGGAGGCGCAACAAGTTGATGCGGCCTGGAACAGCATCTTTCTTACCATTCAACGCCGGGATCCAGTACGAGTGAATAACGTCGCGACTTGTCTCGCGCAACAACACTTTGGTTCCTACAGGAATAACTAGTTGACCCGACGTAATGATCGGTTGAGTGATGCCTTGTTCTGCCTGTGCTGGATAGTCATATTCCCACCACCACTGCTGACCAGTGACGTTGATAACCATTTGAGTGTCTTCAGTATTCGAAAGTTCAAAGATTCCGCGGAATGTGAAGACACCGACGACTGTGAGAATGAGTGCAGGAATAATCGTGAGAATGATTTCAACGATTGGCTTTCCGTGGCTTTGGGACGGAATTGGCTGACCACGGTCTTTGAACTTCCAGAAGGTGTACGCAGCAAACGCGAAAACTAGAACGCCTACAACACCTGCCATGGGGAAAATAATCCACTGCAAATTGTTAATGACTTGAGCATTATCGCCTCGTGGCTGCCAAGTATCTTGCGGTGCGTTTGTAGCGCAACCAGCAAGGAAGACGAGACCAACCAAGGTCGCGATCGAGTTGCGAATGCGATGACTTGATGACTTCACGTTGTTCACGATATCCATAGCCTTTTCTGAAGAGTGAGGAGAACTTGAGTGACTCACGGCACGACCAACTTGATTTCGCCAGTTGCACCAGGAACTGTGAATGAGTACGGCTCAGCTTCAGTAGCTGGCTTTGGAATCGTAAGCGTCATCACTTGCTCTTGATTTTCACCGGTCAGCTGTGTGCATGTTCCGACCTTTTCCACCACGCCGGTTGCGGCAACTTTGGCTGAACCCAAGTTGACAACAAGACGATGCTGCTCAGCATCAAGGTTGCGGAACATGACTGATGTTGCATTAGACCTAGGAATAGTGATGGTGTCGACTTTGGTCTTCATACCAATTGCTTCTGCATACACCTTTCCATCTTTAACAAAGATGGTGGCGGTCACTGCAGACCTCAGCGACACTGTGTTGTTTGCAAGATGGTCGTAGTGATCAGATGCTTCTTCTCCACATTCACGATGTGAAGCGTCGTAATGATCTTCAGCAGATGCAACTGCAAGTTCATGGCGTTCACCAGAAAGGGCGGCAAAGGTTCCTGCGCCAGCAAGTGCCAGAACTGCGAGAACCGACACAACAACTGTAAGAGTGCCCTTCATGGACGGCTTAGTTGCAATGAGCACACCAACTACAAGAATTGCGGTGGCAACCACGATGAAAATGATGGGGCCAGATTCTTTGGACACAGCGAGTACCACGCGAGAAAAGAAGAACGCAATAACACCAAGACCAACAGCTGCAAGTCCGGGGTACTCAATTGCGCTGATTGCACGAGCACGTGCGAACTGATTGAATTTCTGATCAGCTGAGGCACCATCGGCCCAGTTCTGAATAGACCATTCAACGCCGCCACCAATAAGAACAGCAATACCGAGAATAAACACTGCAGAGACTGTTGCTAAACCTGTGAGTACAAGTGCTGCGCCGAAGGCGAACACAATTGGCCAGAACGAAGGTGAGCCACCGGTTGATGATGCGCCTACAGCTTCTTCGCCTTCGTAAACATCGCCGTCACGAGTAAACAATGCCATTGCACCAATCAGGGCGCCAGAACCTGCAAGGCCAAAGAGTGCAATTGCACCGAGGTCTGAAGGGTTCACAAGAACCATGTACAAAATTGCAGAAATTAATGAAAGGCCAGTGAGGCCGAAGAAATATTTTGAACCGGGGGTAATCATCTGGACCTACTTCTGTACGTACACCACGAACCACACCACAGCAAACGCCGCAGTGAGGAAGTACCAATAGAACGCGTGGGCGTTAACCACATCTTGGTCATTGTCACGACCGCCAACAGAACGAAAGAAAGCAACAAGACTAAAAGCCATTGCACCAACTACCAGCAGCAACATCGTGCCGGTGATGGAATAGAACATTGTCTGAAATTTGCCATCGGCCAAGCCGATATTCATTTGGCTATAGACCGCAATTTGTGCATTGACAATTGCAAGACCTATAACAAAAGAAATTGCTAATGCAAGCGAACGGTGCGGTGCATCATCACGCTTTGCCGAGTACACAGCCCACTGTGCCATCAAAGCGCCCACAGGAAAAGTAATCAACATGACGTTGGCAGCAACTTCAGGAATTGTGATTCCGGCTGGCATCCAGTCTTTGATGACTTTAAGGCCGTCAGAAGAACTACGAGTTGGAGCACCGGCGCGAAACTTCAACCACATCGCGACCATTCCCATGATGATCATGAATGCAGACGCCGAAGCCAACGCTGTAGCCACGACTATTTGTCGACGTGGTGCAGGTGCAGGAGCTGCTGGTAATGCAATTGTCATGCTGGTACCTCTTGTGAAACTGGTGTTCCTTGGCGAATTGCATCAACAAGCAATGCAACAAAACCAATCACAGTGATAATGAATAAACCATGCCCGAGCGTGGAGAGAATGTTCCACAATGCCATTGGGCCTTTGTAGTCAAAACCGACAACTGTGTCTGCAGGTTGTTTTGAAAAGCCTGCGATGTACAACGGGAATGCTGCCAACACGGTGCCAAGTAATCCGATTAGTGCAAGCCCGATCACTTTTGTGTCGTTGATGACGCGGCCCCACAAGGCAGGTGCCCAATGAGTAAGTGCTGCAAGCGCGCTTAACAAACCGCCGTACACCAAGTACAGAACGATTCCTTCAGAAAACACTGTGCCTTCAAGTGACGTTGCTTTCACGGTGTAGATCATGTTGCCAGCAACACCGACAAGGATCATGATTGCGCCAAGAAATGCCAACACAAATGCGCCCGTTACTCGTGGTGTACCCATTTTCAAACAAAGCAACGATGTAAGAACAACAATAAGAACACCAAGTAGTGGAACACCATTAAAAATGGAATGCAACAAGATGCTCTTTACTTTGTCGCCGTTAGTGCCGGCCCAATCAATGAGGTGTGCAGATTGTGTTGCAGCACCAAGAACAGCCGTAGAAATAAGCGCAATGCCCGTGAGCACTACTGGGCGCATTGGCTGTTTAATCTTTGCGGTCACTGGTGCAACTTCTGCAAGAACACCAAGCGCCATAACAACGAACACAAAAGTCATCGGTTGCGATAACGACCAACCGAGATAAGTACTGATTCCTTTATTGCCACCAAACAACAATTTGGCGTTGGTGTGATCGACGTACACATAAACAATGGTGCCGATCATGACGGGCAAGCTCAGCAATGTTGCAATAGAGCCAGTCAAAGCTGACCACGAAAAAGCAGACAGTTGATCAAGGGTCAAACCGGAACTACGAGAGGTAAGAATCGAAGTCGCTATGGACAGGCTTGCCGCAAGAATTCCGACAGCTGCAAGCGCAACACCAAGTAGGTACAAGTCAACTAAATCTGTTGCTCCGCCACCTGGGCCGCCGTTTCCGATGAGCGAGATATCAACCATGAGCGAGCCAAAGAGCCAGGCCCAAAAACCAAATTGGGCAACGCGCGGGAACGCAATTGTTCGAGATCCGATTTGCAGTGGAACTACTGCAATTGCAATGCCGACAAAGAGTGGCGCGAGAACTGCAAAGACAAGTCCGAATTGGTACAACGAAAACAATTGAGGAGTTGCATCACCATGGAAGATCTGCATATGAGCAGGGCTCACACGTTCAAGACCGAACAGAACCCCAAGTACGGCCACTAGAACAGCACTCAATAGCGATGCCCCAATAAACAGACGACCAATTTTCTTATGATCAGTGCTTGTAATCCATTGGCCGACAGATACAACAAATGCAGAGCCATTGCCCTGTGCGTGAGATGCTGCGCCGACGTGGTTGTCGATGATGGTCATTTTCGGATGGTCTCCCAGCTACACACCTTCAGTTCGTGAGAACTGTCGGAGCGAGTGCGCCTAGATGTAACGAAACAACACTACCCACCGCCCTGCCACAGAAGGTAAATCCCCCGATGGTCTGCACTTCGTGCAATTGCGCTTTTTAGCGGACGAAGACGTCGACCGTCAGGGCGATGAAGAGCAGTGAGATATACGAGATGGAAAAGGAAAAAAGCCGCATCGAGGCACTAGGACTATCCGATTTTCCAAGTGCAATTGTGCCCCATAAGAAAGCCACACCTAACACCAGTGCCGAAATCCCGTACACCCACCCCATATTGGAAACGGGAACGAGGATGAGAGAGCTGATCAAGAGGGCGATGGTGTACCGAATCATCGCGGAGATGACCTTTTCGTGGGACACCACGGACGGCAACATGGGCACGCCGGCCGCTGTGTAATCGTCGTTGTGCTTGATTGCAAGTGCCCAAAAATGGGGTGGGGTCCATAAGAAAATGACGAGAAACAGCAGCCATGGGGTCCAGCTGAGGGAGTTGGTGACCGCGGCCCACCCCACAAGGACTGGTACGGCCCCTGCAGCTCCGCCAATCACGATGTTTTGCTTGCTGGTGCGCTTCAGCCACAAGGAATAGATAAAGACGTAGAAAAGGGTGGCAGACAGGGCCAAAATGCCTGAAAGCAGGTTTGTTCCGGCCCATAACACCAAAAAAGCCACGATTTCTAACGAAATGGCGAAAATAAGCCCGTTTCGTGGAGAAATGAGCCCGGTGACTAAAGGACGATTCTTGGTGCGTTCCATCAGGGCATCAATATCGCGGTCGATGTACATATTGATGGCGTTAGCTCCACCAGCAGCCAGCGTGCCGCCCACCATCGTGACCACCATGAGCCACAGGCTTGGCCAGCCATCATTGGCAACAACCATGGTGGGAATAGTGGTGATGAGAAGCAATTCAATGATGCGGGGCTTCGTGAGAGCGATGTACCCGGCCACGACAGTGGTGGGAATACGACCAGATTCATGACCTCTACGGCGCGTCAAGCGAGACGGGACAAATGGGCGGACATTGATCGGCACGGTCACCCATCGTATTGGTGGGTAGGCAACAACGCCTATTCACCAGCAGAATGAATCTGTGATTTTCATCGCCCCATCTGGGAGCCAACAAACCGAAGTGGCAGAGCCATCTGTTGATATCGCCACAGATGAGGTAGTTGACCTCCAAGTGCCCTGGGTCGTCATTGTTTGGAATGACCCCATCAATCTCATGTCGTATGTGTCGTTCGTGCTGCAAAAACTTTTCGGATACCCCAAAGAAAAAGCTGATGTTCTCATGATGGACGTACATGAAAAGGGACGAGCTGTTGTATCGAATGGCCCACGAGAAAAGGCAGAGATTGATGTTTTCCGACTTCATGAACATGGTTTGTGGGCAACCATGCAGCAAGACACATGAGGCGTCGTAAACGCGAAGGTCCGGTCGTTGCTCGCGGGAATGACACATTCGAGATCACATTGTCAGCTGAAGAACAAACCACTTTGCTTGGCTTTGTTGACCAATTAGAAACAATTCTGGAGATGGGGCCAGATGATGCACGGTTGCGTCGACTCTTTCCCACCGCATATCACGACAACCCTGAACACGACGCTGAGTATCAGGGCTACATGCGAGACGAACTCACTCAGTCACGCAGTGCCTCCATTGCAGTTGTGAAAGAAGTACTCACTTCACACGAACTGATGACGTCTGCTCAATTGCATGCGTTCATGACAGTGCTCAATAATCTGCGTCTTGTCCTTGGCACCCTGCTTGATGTGGGTGAAGACGATTTCGAGGACGACATCGACGAAAATGACCCGGCTTTTGGCCAGTGGCAGCTCTATGGATACTTGGGCTGGCTCCTTGAATGGACAATCTCTGCCTCTTCAGGTGAGGACAATTGATATCCGGGGCGTATTGTTGACTGGCTCCTGATAGCGTCACATTGCTCTCAACCGGAGTCGTCCAAGCCCCCATCGTCTAGCGGCCTAGGACACCACCCTTTCAAGGTGGCGGCACGGGTTCGAATCCCGTTGGGGGTGCAATATAGACCTGTGGTTTCCACAAGGTCCCGTGGTGAA
>CAFBQH010000025.1_pt1 | contig 16052 bp, 14 predicted proteins | sample 7269951 | NCBI WGS metagenome assembly CAFBQH01 (sample SAMEA6814174, study PRJEB35770) | freshwater metagenome | biome: Freshwater; feature: Freshwater reservoir; material: water | place: Czech Republic | collected 2016-11-09 | depth 30m m
AGTGAGGGTTCCACGTTAGAACCACTCATTTTGGGTGGCGGGCAAGAGCGCGACCGGCGGAGTGGTACGCATAATGTCGCCGGAATCGTCGGTACATCAGTTGCTCTTTCAGTCACAGATACACATCGAGCAGGGGAAATAGCGAGATTGAGTGCATTACGTGACCAACTAGTAAGCGCAATTACATCGCGCATCGCATGCGCTACTGCAACCCTTAAGCCTGGTGCCGGTATTGCTGGCACGGCTCATGTGTGTTTGGAAAATCTTGAAAGCGAATCTCTCTTGTATCTCTTAGATGAGGCAAATGTGTGTGTATCTGCTGCCTCTGCGTGTGCAAGTGGGGCTATGGAACCATCGCACGTATTGGCTGCGATGGGAGTTTCTCGTGAGCGCATTAAGGGCTCATTGCGTTTTAGCCTCGGACACACCACCACAGCAAGCGATATTGCTGTAGCAATCGAAGCAACAGTTGCAGCAGCAGCGCGATTAGGAGCTGTGACATCATGAAAGTTCTCTTAGCAATGTCGGGTGGTGTTGACTCATCGGCAGCAGCGTTGGTATTACGTGAACAAGGTCATGACGTGGTGGGTGTCACCATGCGGTTGTGGGGTGGCGAGAGCGATACTGGTTGTTGCTCGGTATCAGATGTTGATGATGCGCGCAGAGTTGCTCAACAAGTGGGCATTGATCATTTGGTGTTTAACTTTTCCGAAGAGTTCAATGAGCATGTTGTTGAACCGTATGTGGCATCTCATGTGCAGGGCACGACGCCTAACCCATGTATCGAATGCAACCGACATTTGAAATTCGACAAACTTATTGAGCGAGGTCGTGCTTTGGGTTTTGATGCTGTAGCTACAGGCCATCATGCTCGTGTAGTTGATGTTGATGGCACATTGCGATTAGCGCGAGGAGCTGATGCTGCAAAGGATCAGAGCTACGTAGTGCACATGTTGTCTGCAGAAGATCTCTCGTATGTCATGTTTCCAGTTGGTCACATGCAGAAATCTGATGTGCGCGAATTGGCCACAACAGGAGGTCTTCGCACTGCCGCAAAACCAGACAGCCAAGATGTGTGCTTTATCGGCACCACTATTGGTCGCGCTGGTTTCTTAGAGCCCCGTCTTACTTTCAATGCCGCAACAGTGGTTGATGCAACAGGTGCCCAAGTAGGCGAAGTTCCAGCCGTTGAGTTGGTGACGCTTGGTCAACGGCGTGGTCTTGGTCTTGGTGGTGGCGACAAACGGTATGTAGTGGCTGTTGATGTACCACTGCGTCGGGTAGTAGTTGGCGATGAGTCGGAACTATTCATTTCTCACACGTCAATCGGCACATTGTCGTGGCCCTATTCCACGGACCAAGCAACAATTTCATCACGTGAAATTCTTGTACAAGGAAGCGCCCATGGCGAGCGCTCTGCCGGGACCCTCACGGTTACCGGCGACACGGCTGTCATTGCTTGGTCGCGTCCGACACGTCGCATTTCTCCTGGGCAAACAGTGGTGTTCTATGACGCTGCTGACACCGTGGTTCTTGGCGGCGGAATCGTTACTGAGTAATTGCAGCTAGCGCAGCGGTGAGTCTGCGTGGGGCAATACAAAACATCTTGACGTGCAGAGCCTCTGTTGTTCCTAGGGTTTTTGCAGATATTTTCGACAGAACAACTTTGTCAGCCTCGGTCAAAGTAATGGCAATGCGATTGCCAATTACCCCACCCGTGAGATCTGCAGCTTCACCAACATTTGAAGTGAGGGCCACTGAGGCTATTTTTCCTGTTGGTGCCATGATTGTTTCGTGCAACACCAAATGATCATGCACCACAATTCCAACTGGCACTAACACCAGCCAGCGACGTGCAAGACGATGGAGTCGTTGTGGGATCGAACGCGTGAGAAGAATGCCGACGGCGATGAGGACTGCTCCTGGCCAATAGCGATGCGCTGCAAGAAAAAGGCTTCCACCAATTAGTGACGCTGTGTACAACAGCCATGCAAGAACAGCCGGAGCGACGTAGGGAAGTGGAGTACGCAGAGAGAATCGTGTTTCGTCTCCGTATGCACCGCCTTGAACCATGGTGTCAACAAAAACAGGTGACGCACACACAATCAGAGCAACCACTGCACAGAAAATCGCAAAGGGCGATGCTTCGATAGTCGACACGACAACAGATAATGGCACCACTATTCGAACAATGGTGAGCGAAATTGGCGACGGAACAAGTAATGACACGGCGACGCTTGTCCACAACAACCATCCCCATGTCGTCAGAACCCATGCAACTGCTCGAGAAGAATCGTCAGCAATGGACTGCCACGGCGATGACAATGCAAGAACAGCCCACGCAACCACAACCACCGCAATCACCATGCGGTCTGGGCGTAGTCGGGTGAATATTGCCATCTCTCTAGCCTTGCCTGCTGGCGCCCCTCTCAGAGAATTCCCCAGTTCGTTTCCTAACCAGCACTACTGATACCAATGGGTAGGCACTTTTCGTGCCGAGACCCCAAAGGAGGACAAGTGAATTCAGACAACAGCCATTCACCTCGTCCTGGCGCAACCTTCGGAGTCGGAAGTTTGCCGCACCGTAGCGTGTCGTCTGCGCTTGATTTTGTGTGGCGCGCAACCGAAGTTGTGACCATTCCATCTTTGCCACGTCGTTCTCCCGCTGAAGGAATGATTGCCCAAGCACTTGTCGGAATCGAAGGTGTGTCTGTTGGCCAATATGGCGGCATCAGTGTGGACGTATCAGCTCTTGATATCGACCAATTCATCACAACAGATGTGAACTCAGATGCATATGGTGCATTCTTGGCGTTCCTTGAAACGTTTCCTGTTCGCAACAGGGGAGTGCACACCGTGAAGTGGCAGTTCGTTGGTCCCGTTACTTTGGGGATGGCGTTAGTTCGTATCGGTCTCGAGCCTCGCATTGCATTTCCTCTCGCGCTTCAAGCAGTACGTGCACACGTTGCAGCACTGCAAGAGGAAGTAGCACGAGTATGTGTTGGTGTTACCCAAATCATTGTGATTGATGAACCATCAATGCCTGATGCATTGGAACCGGGTTTTGCTCTTTCTACTGACGAAGTCATTGACCTCATTTCGGGCGCGCTTGCTGCAGTAGCGCCTAGCAATATCAACGGGCTTCATTGTTGTGGTCGAACCGACTGGGGTGCCATGCTCGCTACAGGTGCCAATATCTTGTCTGTTCCCGTTCCTTCGCCATCGAGTGACGAAGAGATGGCAGAAATGCTGGTTGCAGCTAGTCGAATTTCTGATCACCTAGACCATGGGGGACGAATCGCGTGGGGTGCTGTGCGGACTGATGGCCCCATTGCAATTAGCGCCGAGCGACCATGGAAAGCGCTGATGGAAGTGATGTGTGCATTGGTCAAGGCTGGTGTTGATCCACTTCTTATTCGCCGGATGAGTTACATCACTCCCGCATGTGGGCTTGGGTCCCATACCGATGGCGTTGCAGAACGTGTTTTTTCTCATGTTCGCAATGTGTCGATGAAGGTGGGTGAGCAGGCCACGGCCTCTCGCTTAACACTTGGCTCATAGCGCCGCTTATTGCCGTACCCCTTGAGTAGTTTGTAGGTGATGTCGCGCACTCCTTCACCCAAGAAACGCATAGAAGAACTGCGTGAGCAGGTGCAGCATCACAACGATCAATATCACGGCCACGACGACCCTGAAATTAGTGATGCAGAGTTTGACCAACTCGTGCGCGAGTTGCGACAACTTGAAACTGATCATCCAGACCTAGCTGATGATTCATCACCATCGCTATCTGTTGGTTCAGCGGTAATCACAACATTTGACCCCGTAGTTCATCGCGTACCCATGACCAGTCTCGATAACGCCATGGATGAATCTGAATTACGTGCGTGGGGCGACCGAGTCGCAAAAGGTCTTGGCGATCAGTCGGTGCGATTCGTGTGTGAACTGAAAATTGATGGCCTCGCTATCAGTATCCGATACGAAAATGGTGTCCTTGTCCAGGCCGCTACACGTGGTGATGGCAAAGTCGGTGAAGACGTCACTGCAAACGTGGCAACTATTTCATCGTTGCCAACACAAATTGCCTCTGCTCCAGAAGTTGTAGAAGTACGTGGCGAGATTTTCATGTCCATCGCTGCATTTGAAAAACTCAAATCAGAACGCGAAGCTGAAAATCTTGACCGCATCAGTAATGGTCGAGCACCACTAGCCGTGCCGGTGAATCCGCGAAATGCTGGTGCAGGTAGTTTGCGTCAAAAAGATCCAACCATCACTGCGAAGCGTGACATGTCACTGTGGTCGTATCAACTCGGAGAAGTTATCGGTGGCCCAGAATTCACTAGCCACCACGACACGCTTGATTTTTTGCGTTCACTTGGTTTTCCTGTTAACCCAGCCATCACAATTGTTGATTCCATCGAAGCAGTGATGCAATTTTGCGACTCATGGAAAGAGCGTCGCCATGAATTGCCATACGAAATAGATGGCGTCGTGATCAAAGTTGATGACCTTAGCCAGCGCGACCAATTGGGCTTTACGTCACGCGCACCGCGATGGGCAATTGCGTTCAAATTCCCTCCTGAAGAAAAACACACGGTGCTTCTTGATATTCAGGTGTCAGTTGGCCGCACGGGTCGCACCACGCCGTTTGCGGTTCTTGAGCCCGTTTTTGTTGGCGGTTCCACTGTCGGAATGGCTACATTGCACAACCGCGACCAGGTAGCTGCCAAAGATGTTCGCCCTGGCGACACTGTTGTTGTTCGTAAGGCTGGTGATGTGATTCCCGAAGTTGTGGGGCCAGTGCTCGCTAAGCGCCCAAAGAACTCACAGCCATGGGTATTTCCTACGCAATGCCCATGTCCGTTGAAATCAACTCTTGTCAAACTTGATGATGTTGCAGACACGCGTTGTGTTGAACCTGGTTGTCCGTTTCAGCGCGATCAACGTATTATGTATTTTGCATCACGCGGAGCAATGGACATTGAAGGACTTGGCGACAGAACTGTGTTTGCACTGTCAGACGCCGGGCTAGTTACCGATGTTGGGGATCTGTATTCAGTGACAGTAGAACAACTGTTGACGCTTGAAGGTTTTGCAGAACTGAGTGCGCAAAATCTTGTTGCTTCCATTCAAGCATCGCGGTCACGTCCGCTACCAAAGTTATTAACTGCGCTCGGTATAAAAAATCTTGGTCCAGCAGCCGCGGAATCTCTCGCATCGCATTTTGGTTCGCTTGATGCAATCGCGCTTGCAACTGCAGATGAGTTATCCGCCGTTGATGGAGTTGGCGGAGTCATTGCTGCATCCATCACGTCGTGGTTTGCAATTTCAGAAAATGTCGCGATCATCGAAAAATTACGAACTGCGGGTGTCGAGTTCGGTCGAGTCGAAGTCAGCACCCTTCCTCAGAATCTTGTCGGTAAAGCTGTTGTTGTCACTGGAACTCTTGCTGGCTATTCCCGCGATGGGGCAGAAGATGCAATCAAGCTTCGGGGCGGTAAAAGCCCCGGAAGCGTTAGTGCAAAGACTTTTGCCGTGGTTCTCGGTGAATCCCCAGGCGCAAGCAAGGTTACAAAGGCTGAAGAATTGGGCATCCCGGTTCTCGATGAAGCCGGATTCGAAATTTTGCTGGCAACTGGCGAACTGCCGAACTAGTTGGCGTCAAATTCCCAGGTAAATGATCGAGCGCTGTCAGGTCCTTCGGTGATTTTCCAAAACAACACGGTTGCTGTGTGTGTGCCTTGTGTCAACGATGTGATGGGCGCTCCGTCTTGCGGTAAGAAACTAATAGTGAAGTTGCCGGGGTCATAAATAGCTGTTGGTGGAATTTCAACTTGCGCTCCCGGTTTCGGAGTTGCGCCGTTGTCACTGAGTTCGTCGAGGCGAGTGGTCTCGAGCGCAATGCCATCAATTGCGAGAGAGGCGTTGTAGCCATCTACGAAGTCAACAAAAATTTGACTCTGTTGTAAGACCTGATCACCCGGACCAGGGCTCATGCGTTCGATGACGTCAGGAAGTCTCTGGGCATCGCGACCTGTGGCACCTGAGTTAAAACCCATGAAGATGAGAAAAATGCCGATTCCCACTCCTGCACTAAGAATCAGGGTTTCCTTATTTATAGGGCGTTTCATGGTTCTATTCTCGCCTAAACAGGCGCCGAATCCCCTCTCCGTGGCATCCACGGTAGGTTTTATGGGTCATGAGCGAGCCACAGAACATGCCCGGCACGGTGTTGTCAGGGCGATACCAACTCGATCTTCTTCGGGTCGAGACCTCGGGAAGCGGTTCAGGTTTCCAGCAGTATGACGCCACTGACCTGTCTTCTCTCGAGGCAATTTCGGTGCGCATCGTGGCGCTCAACCAATTGATTGACCCGGCTCTCGGCTCAACAACTCCCGATGACGCTTTGGCGGCTTTCGAGCAACAGTTCGATATTGCCTCCAGCCTTCGTCACCCGTGTATCGAATCGGTGCTTGACCATGGTGAAGTCACCTTCGATGGCGAACGGTACGTCTTTGTTGTCGGAGAACGTCTGGCAGGCGGGTCCTTGCGCGAATTCCTTGACCGCGGACGTCGTCTGACCCCTTCGCAGGCTCTGATTGTCGGAATTGATATCTGTCGAGCCCTCGATGCGGCTGCCAAACAGGGGATTAGTCATAGCGACCTGCGGCCATCGCGCCTCGTTTTTGGTCTTGACCGCCGAGTTCGCCTCGTCGGCTTCGGCGCACCACTTCGACCACTTGATGCCCTTGGGCTCGAACAAGCCACCTACAGCGCTCCGGAACTTGCAGAAGGAGGAGCACGCAGTGCTTCTTCTGATGTGTATTCGTTAGCGCTGATACTTGTTGAATCAATGACAGGCGAAGTTCCATTTATCGGTGAGACAGTGTCAGCTGCGTTTGCAAATCGAAATGGAAAACTACTTCCCGTCAACGCTGATTTTGGTGCGTTGGCACAAGTGCTTGAACATGCCGGTCGACCAACTGCTGCAGAAAGATTTTCGCCGCGCGAATTCGGACAAGCTCTTGTTCAGTCTGCAGAGAAATTGCCGCGACCCACACCAATTGATGTTGTCGGGACCGGATTGTTCGATACTGAAGTTGCAGAAACGGATCCGTCACAACCAGTAGTACGTCCTGATATTTCAATGTTGCCTCCAGTGCAAAACATTGCGCCGAATGAAACGATTCTGATTCGCACGACTCCGAAGTTTGGCGGCAGCGAAGTAGATGCTGCTCCCGAGCCATTTATTGTCACAACTGGTGCTGCAGCTAGCGAGTTAGTAATTGGTGGAGACGACACGGGACCAATTGCAATGGATGCAGATTCGCTGCGTGTACTCGCAGCTGATGACCCAACATCTCAAATAGTTCGTCCGAAGAAGCGCTGGGGCCGTCGCATTGCTGTTTCGATGCTTGCTCTTGCAATCATCGTTGGCGCAGGTGTGGGTGCATATTTCACTGTCCTGAACCCGAAAAACCCAGTGCCAGCACTCATTGGGCTAACAGAAGCAGAAGCCCGTAATCAGGTGTCTCCATTTGGTTGGGGAATCAATGTTGTAAAAGAACGCAGCGACAGCGTGCAGGCCGGACAAGTTATTCGAACTGATCCAGTTCTCGGTGCCAACCTCGCAAAGCGTGATGAAATCACAATGGTTGTGTCCGAAGGTCCGACTTTGTCTGTACTTCTTGAACTCACCGGACTCACCGCTGATGATGCAAAAGCAAAACTTGCTGAGCTTGGTTTACAAGCAGCTCCAATTGATACTCCAGACGAAACAGTCGTTGCCGGCACAGTGGTGTCATGGAAAGTTCCAGATCAACCAACGCTCAAGATTGGCGACTCGGTCGTGAAGGGCACAACAGTTGCTATCAACGTTTCAACAGGTCCTGCGTTGCGTGAAGTGCCGAACTTTGTAGGAATGACTCTTGATGCAGCAAAAACAAAACTCACTGAACTCGGTTTGCTAGTTGTTGAGGCGCCGACAATTTGGCATCCAGAACTTCCTGCAGGCCAAGTCGCTGTTCAGCTTCCTGTTGCTGCTGAAAAACTGGCCAAAGGTGGCGCTGTCACTCTCACTGTGTCGAAGGGTCAGACCACAACTTTGATTCCAACGATTTATGGCAAAAACCTCACCGATGTGACAGAACGCCTTCTGAAGTACGGCATGGTCGTTGGCAAGGTCACTGGTAACACGAAGCGAGGCCTACGAAGTGCGCTGATCGACGGCAAAGTGGTGAAAAATTACACCAGAGTGATCGTCGGTAAGACCGTCGACCTCGTCTTCCCCTAATCTCGTTTCTGTCGGCATTGTGCCGATTCTCAACGAGGAGGATTCCATGGGAGCACTTGACGGACGCGTAGCAATTATCACCGGAGCAGGACGCGGCATTGGTCGCGAGCACGCACTTTTATTCGCAGCAGAAGGCGCCAAGGTGGTTGTTAATGACTTGGGCGGCGCAAATGACGGTTCAGGTGAAGATGCTGCACCTGCTCAACAAGTCGTAAACGAAATCATTGCAATGGGCGGAGAAGCTATTGCAAACTTCGACAACGTTGCAGATTGGGAAGGAGCTCAGCGCATGATCAATGCTGCTGTCGAGACCTTCGGAGATCTTGACATTCTTGTGAATAATGCAGGCATCTTGCGCGACCGTGTACTGGTCAATATGACCGAAGCAGAATGGGACTCCGTTATTGCGGTTCACTTAAAGGGGCATTTTGCTCCATCTCGTTGGGCAGCTGCATACTGGCGCGAGCAGTTCAAAGCTGGCGTCACAAAGCAACGACACATTGTCCACACCTCTTCAACTTCTGGGTTGTTTTCTAATCCAGGTCAGTCGAACTACGGCGCTGCTAAAACCGGAATCGCAACGTTCTCCCAAATTCTTGCAAAAGAACTGATTCGTTACAACGTAAAGAGCAACTCCATCGCACCAGGAGCACGGACTCGACTGACATTGGCGACTCCAGGCCTTGGCGACAGAATTGGTGTGCCTACCGATGCTGCAAAGTTTGACGAATGGGACCCAGCGAATATTTCACCGCTGGTGTGTTACTTGTCATCTGAGGCATGTGAATTCACCGGAGAGACCTTTTATGTCGCGGGTGGCGAAGTCACACGTATCCGCTCATGGGAGCGCGCAGAGACCGTGAACCAGAATGATCGTTGGCAAGTGTCAGAACTCACAAAGGCTTTGAAGACAATGGCCGCTGAGGTGAACAAGTAGCGAACTAAACTGGGAAACCTCCCATGAATTCGCATAACAACAAGAACGAAGAACTCGAGTCTCACGGTAGAGCCACAATCACTTTTGAACAAGGTGGCGTTGATGAAGTGTCCATCATTCCGTGGACATTGATGATTCCTCGGCGAATTGCAAAAAAAGTTGGTCTTACTCGTAAATGGGCAACTCTCTTTGTTGTTCTTGCCGGGCTGTTTACAACAAGTTCAACCATCACAATTTTGGTGGTCTCGTTAGACACCATTGCTAAGGACCTGAACTCGTCTGTCAGTGTTCTGAACTGGTCAATCACTGGCCCCATGTTGGCTTTTGGAGTTGTTGGCCCTGCATACGGAAAAATCGGAGATTTATACGGCCATAAGAAGGTGTACGTATATGGACTCCTTTTTGCAGCCCTCTTTGCGGGTATGACTGTTTTTGCTTGGAATGCAATTTCAATGGTGGTGTTTCGTTTGTTGTCTGCAACGGCTGGTTCGGCAACTGGGCCAGCAGCCATGGCCTACATCAATCGTTTGTTTGAACCAAATGAACGAGTTCGCCCGCTTGGCTTATGGAGTTTTGTTACTGCAGGTGCCCCAGTGCTTGGAGTAGTCATTGGTGGGCCGATTATTGCGGCAATCGGTTGGCGAATGATTTTCGTGGCGCAGACACCACTGCTTCTTTGTTCATCAATTCTCGCGTGGAAGTTATTGCCACAAACATCACGAATGAAAAACGTGAAGTTCGATGTCAAAGGTTCTGTCACGTTGGGACTAGGTGCAACTCTCTTTTTGCTCACTATCAACCGCGGTCATGCATGGGGATGGACGTCACCTGCGATTATGTCGTTTGGGATCGCATCACTAGTTTCCATGTGGTTGTTTGTTCGTACTGAAAGAGCAGCTGAAGCGCCTCTGTTGCCCTTGGAGTGGTTACGAACCCCGAACATCATTTTGCCAATCGGAATTCAAGCTCTCATCAACTTTGCCTATATGGGTGGGTTTATTGTTGTGCCACAAATGCTTGAGTCGGGGCTTGGTTACAGCGCATCGCACGTGGGTTGGCTCATTATTGCCCGGCCGCTCACGTTCTCGATTACTGCTCCTCTTGCCAGTATTTTCACAATGAAAGCCGGAGAAAGAACGTCGGGAGTTCTAGGAGCATGTGCAGTTATTGCATCAATGCTTGTGTTGTCGAGTCTTGCAAATGGTTCGTCAGATCTGCTCGTAGTACTCGGTCTCGGATTATCCGGTATCGGATTTGGTATCGCAGGACCAGCGTTGACTGCGCTTGTTGCAAATGCGGTTGATGATGCAAGTATCGGTGTCGCGGGCGCCATGCAACAGTTGTTGTCACAAATGGGCGCCGTACTTGGTTCCACTGTCATGATTTCAGTTCACGAAATGACCGCTGCATCAACAACAGTTGTACGTAGTTACGGTCTTGCGCTCTTGTGCGGAGCAGGTACCGCCGCAGTTGCTGCTGTACTTGCCTTCCGTCTTACGTCAACTGACAGATCAGGTGACGCAGCTCTTCGCGTCTAAGCGGTAATAGCTTTTATCTCGGCTGCGACCGCAGCTGTTGTGTCGGTTTGAGGCAATGAAGTTTGCATCACCATTAAGCGTGTGATGTCGCCATCTACTTTGATGCGTCCGCCCATGAACGCCTGCATGCTGGCGGTGGGGTCTTGTTCAACGAATAACTTGCGCGCAGTTTCATAATCAGTGGTGACCGTGAGATCCGACTCTTCGATTGAGCCCAATTCCATTTCGAGGCTGCCGTTTGAGGTGTCGATATATGCCGAGATTGTGCCATCACCAAATGGGACCTTGGTGGTGACCACATTGATGCGGATGATGACGTCGATGGCCGGGACATCGCCCGAATACCTGTGACGAATGTCCCGAGCAGCCTCAATCCATGATTCTGAGAGAAATTGGTGGCTCATAATGGGTCCTATCGAGAAAGAAACTTTACGGATTGTTCAATCCATGTCACAAACCACGACGCTAGCGATAAGAATTGACAAATGTCCAGAATTTTGGTGTCAGAAGAATTAGCCGAAAGCGGACTCAGCAAATTGCGCGCCGCAGGTCACGAAGTCGATGTGCAGGTCGGTCTTACCCCTGAGCAACTTCAGGTGGCTATTAAGGGCGCCCATGCCCTAATCGTGCGCTCAGCTACACAAGTGGATGACGCCCTTCTCGCGGCTGCAGATGACCTTGTTGTTGTTGGTCGCGCCGGAGTGGGTCTTGACAATGTCGATGTTGAATCTGCCACTCGGCGTGGCGTCATGGTGTCAAACGCACCGGAGTCAAACATTGTGTCTGCAGCCGAGCACACCATGGCCATGTTGCTAGCGGTTGCTCGTAACGTGCCTCAGGCTCATGCCGCATTGGTGCAAGGTCGTTGGGAACGCAGCAAGTGGGAAGGTGTTGAGCTCTTTGACAAGACTCTCGGTGTTGTTGGTCTCGGCCGCATTGGCAAGCTTGTTGCACAACGTGCAGCAGCTTTCGGAATGCGAGTGATTGCCTTTGACCCGTTCGTTTCTGAAGAGCGCGCTCGTGCAATGAACATTGAATTGGCTGAACTGAATGACCTCGTGAAGCGTTCAGATTTCATTACTGTGCACTTGCCAAAGAACAAAGACACCATCAACTTGTTTGATGCAAAGATGCTTGCAACGGCAAAGCCTTCGTTGCGTATTATCAACGTTGCACGTGGTGGCATTATCAATGAAGCTGATCTTGCTGAAGCTGTCAAGAACGGTGTCATTGCGGGCGCAGCGCTAGACGTGTTCGACAAAGAACCCACCACTGAATCGCCGTTGTTTCAAGTTCCAGGAATTGTGGTGACACCGCATCTTGGTGCAAGCACAACCGAGGCACAAGATCGTGCCGGAGACCACATTGCAGATCAGATCCTGCTCGCGCTCGCTGGTGATTTTGTACCGTACGCCGTGAATATCTCTGCTGCCGATGCAAATGAAACGCTGAAGCCATACCTACCGCTTGCAGAACGTCTCGGACGTTTGTTCTCTTCTGCTGCTGGTGCAAATATTTCTGAACTCGAAATCATTGCTACCGGTGAAATTGCTGGCTACGACACGCGTATCCTCACGCTCAGTGCATTGAAGGGCTTTTTCTCGGCACGACACGATGATGCAGTGACATATGTAAATGCTCCTCAGATTGCTGCAGCCCAAAAAGTGACCATTACTGAAAACAAGGTCACGAACTCTGGTTCAAACAGTGACTATGTCAACCTCATTACATTGCGTGCAGGCACACACAGTATTGCCGCCACTCTGGTTGGTCCTCGTCGACAAGCGCGCCTGGTCATGGTTGATGACCACATGACAGACGTTCCGCCGTCTGATCACATGTTGGTAGTTCGTAATGACGACCGCCCAGGAGTCATCGGACTTGTCGGAACACTTCTTGGTGCTCACAACGTCAACATTGCTGACATGGATGTAGGTCGCGCACTGACTCCAGGTACAGCACTGATGGTTATTGCTACTACTGCAGAGACATCTGATGCGGTGCTTGATGAATTGCGTGCCAAGCCCGGAATTATTGAAGTAACTGCTCTACACAGCTAGAGCAGTTAACGAGCGGCGCGTAGTGCGTCGCGGGTTTCGCGTGCAACGCGAGCTGCAGCAGGCAGTGGCTCCACTGCATCTGCGTACAAAATTGCACGTGATGAATTCACAATAAGGCCAGTGCCGTGTGAGTTGGCGCCGTTCTTCACCACGTCTTCGGGGCTGCCTCCTTGTGCTCCAACACCAGGGACCAGCAATGGCATATCGCCGACTATGGCACGCACTTCGGCAAGTTCTGCTGGGTAGGTAGCGCCGACCACGAGAGCAACTTCACCTTTGTGTGACCATTCAGTTGCAGCGCGTTGTGCGACATGTTGGTACAACGGTTTGCCATCAATGAGTTGTGATTGGAATTCACCGCTACCTGCATTTGATGTACGACACAAAACAATTGCAGCACCTTTTGGATGCACCAAGTACGGCTCGATGGTGTCGCCACCCATATAGGGGTTCACTGTCACAGCGTGCGCACCATAACGATCGAATGCTTCGTGTGCATACATGGCTGCAGTGTCACCAATGTCGCCACGCTTTGCATCAAGAATGATGGGGATAGTGGGGTAGTTGCTGCGGATATAGGCACAGATGCGTTCTAGTTGCGCTTCCGCGCGAGCAGCTGCGAAGTATGCGATTTGTGGTTTGAATGCACAGGCATATTGCGCCGTGGCATCAATGATGTCGATGCAGAAGTATTCAATGCCGTCAGCATCAGGAGAATAATGGTGCGTGAGACGATGCGGATCTGGGTCAAGACCCACACACAACAATGAATCGGCTTCTTTCCAGCGAGCAGTAAGAAGCGAAGTGAATGACAAGGGTCAGCCTTCGATTGTGATGGCAGCAGTGGGGCAGAGGTCGGCAGCTTGTGTGACCTTGTCTCGTAGTTCTTCGCCTGGTTCTTCGATTAGTACGTAGAGATACCCATCAGTGCGCACTTCAAACACTTCGGGGCACACCTGTGTGCAGGCACCTGTCGATGCGCAAATGTCGTAGTCAACAGTGACCTTCATGATGGGCTCCTTTGTTCAGTACTGAACTTAGTCGGAACAGAGTGCTTACGAGTTCTTCAAATGGCGTTCGTAGGCGGCAAGGACAGCCCGTAGTACCGCCGATGTGGTGTTGGGGTCAGTGCCAAGGCCCCACAATGCGTCGCTGTTGCCGTTCTTCATTTCCACATAAGCAACTGCCGTTGCTTCAGACCCTTGGCCCATGGCGTGTTCGCTGTAGTCGACAACATCAATCTGAGCTTTCAGGCCGGTATTCACCGCGTGGACGAATGCATCAACAGGTCCGTTACCTTCACCAGACACTGTGGTGTGCACGCCATCGATTACTAGTTGGGCAGTAATAGTGGTGCGGGCAGTTGCTGAATCACTGCGCATCTCGTGGCTATCCAATTTGATGCGTGGCTCTTCTGGCAAATACTCGGCACTGAATGAGTCCCATATAGCAGTGGGGCTTACGACAGTTCCTGAGTCCTCGGTGATGTGCTGAATGGTTTGTGAGAATTCAATTTGAAGCCGACGCGGCAGATCAAAACCATGCTCTTCTTTCATGATGTACGCAACGCCGCCTTTGCCGGATTGGCTGTTGACACGAATCACTGCTTCGTAACTGCGACCCACATGCTTCGGATCAATGGGCAAGTAGGGAACGCCCCATTGGTCATAGTCCTTCGATAACGCAGTTAATCCCTTCTTGATTGCATCTTGATGGCTTCCCGAAAATGAGGTGTACACCAAGTCGCCAACATATGGGTGACGAGCTGAAACATCAAGCCTGTTGCAGTACTCAGCAACGCGACGTAATGAATCAATGTCAGTGATGTCAAGTTCGGGGTCAACGCCGTTCATGAACATGTTCATTGCAATGTTGATGATGTCAACGTTTCCTGTGCGCTCGCCATTGCCAAACAATGTGCCTTCCACGCGGTCTGCGCCGGCCATGATGCCGAATTCGGCTGCGGCTGTTGCAGTGCCGCGGTCATTATGTGGGTGAAGTGAAATCACAACTGTCTCACGGCGTGGAATATTGCGAATAAACCATTCAATAACATCGCCATACACATTCGGTGTGTAGCACTCCACCGTTGCAGGCAAATTCAGCACTAATGGGTTCTCTTTTGTTGGCTTCAATACGTCCATGACAGCTGTGCAAATTTCAATGGCGTATTCAGGTTCCGTCAATGTGAAGCTTTCAGGTGAATATTCGTACCGAACATTCGTGCCAGCCAACATTGGCTCAAATTCCTGACACAACTTGGCTGCATCAACAGCAATTTGAGTGATGCCTGCTTTGTCTAATCCGAAGACAACCTCACGTTGCAGTGGGTTTGTCGAGTTATAGAAATGGACGATTGCGTTCTTTGCGCCCTTCAAGCATTCGTATGTGCGTTGAATCAATTCAGCACGGCATTGCACTAAAACTTGAATGGTGACATCGTCGGGAATGAGATCTTCTTCAATGATTTGGCGAACAAAATCAAAGTCAGGCTGACTAGCAGCAGGGAAGCCCACTTCAATCTCTTTAAAGCCCATGTTGACCAGAGTTTTGAACATGCGCATTTTGCGCTCAGGGTCCATGGGGTCAATCAGGGCTTGGTTGCCGTCGCGCAAGTCAACACTGCACCACAGTGGTGCTTTCGTAATAGTCGCGTTTGGCCATGTGCGATCAGTGAGTACGACCGGGATGAAGGGCTTGTACTTGGCAAAAGCCATTTGTTTTGGTGTCACATTTTGTGGAGGCATTGTGGGTTCCTTGAGTGGTGGTGGATGGAAGAGAACTGTTCGGGACAAAGAAAAAACCCCCTGACCAGAGGCAGGAGGTTTCGACAGCAACGATATGCGGCTGCTGCCGTTACATAAGGAGGAGCAGGTTCGTGCAAGTCATTACGGCAAAGGTTAGCCCGATGTCGGGGCGCGCGCTACCCCCAAAGGGGCCAGGTAGTGGTGCTCAACCCGAAGGGGGAGCGAGATGTCTGTGAAAAGACTGTGTTTAGGAGCCGAGATCAGCAGTGACGGTGTCGTCACTAATGAGCTCGTTCAGCTGTTTGCTGAAATCCGGTTCGGCTGGCACGAGCAGTGACTGCCAGTCATATGAAAATCCTTTACGTCCATGCGTTTGCATGCCGTTTGGTTGTGCGTCCATGAGAACTCCTCCCGTGAGGGTTGGGGGTTCGCCCGTGGCGGGTGGCGCACGCCGTTGTCAGTGACCCGGTTCGTACG
>CAFBQH010000026.1_pt1 | contig 15415 bp, 12 predicted proteins | sample 7269951 | NCBI WGS metagenome assembly CAFBQH01 (sample SAMEA6814174, study PRJEB35770) | freshwater metagenome | biome: Freshwater; feature: Freshwater reservoir; material: water | place: Czech Republic | collected 2016-11-09 | depth 30m m
GAACCAGCACCGCATCATTATCGCGAGCGGTATGAACGTCCTTTGGTAGCGACACTTCTGTGAGCGAATGCGGTTCTGCCACTGTCACACGAGCGAGAGCACCAAAAGGTGGAAGAGAGAGGGACCGCCTCTGTTCCAAGTCTTGTAGTGCCCATTCATACAAAGCTGCTGAAACATCAGATTGAGACAACGCGACGATCACAGGGTTCTGAACTTGGCGGGTTTGAATCACGAGCGTTCCATTTGCACCCACCATGCGGGCGGCTTTGGCAATCATTGATAACACCTCATGAGCTCCCGTCATGCGAGGCGCCGACAGATCACGATCGATATCAGCAAAGACAACAGTGTCAGCAGCAGGTATGCGATGAAGAACAGCCTCGGTGCCGATAAATACAGTCCCCTTGCTCCAATCATCTGGTGAATCAGATGAAATCTCTACGACTGGATTACGTGTCGATGCTTGAATCTGAGAGACAAGCTGAGACACACCACCGCGTGGAACTGTAAAAGCGGCGCGTCCACAGCCCAAGCACACGCCTCCATGCGATTCTTGGCAACGAACACACCACAGGTTGTTGTTGTCATCAGAAGTCAACAATGAAGAACACGTAGGGCACGCCTGAACATCGCGGCACGACTTGCACACAATAAGGCGTGCTTTGCCTTTGGTGTTCAGAACACACACGGTTGTGGCACCTGACGTCCCGACAGATTCCAACAACTCAGACGACAATAATGAGTTAGCAACTGGAATATCTGACAGATCTACAACTGTGATGCGAGGCCATCCGCCGTCTGTCAACACCTGCATCACACGATGGTCAAAAAAATGACGAGATTGCGCCGAAGGAATTGCGGATGTACAAACAATCGGAACACCAGCGCGACGTGCTCTTTCGATCGCAACTGAAGTGGCATCCCATGCTGGAGACCGTTCTTCCTTAAACAACTCGTCATGTTCATCGATGACAACAATGGCCACCATGTCGGGACACGGGGCGAACACCGCAGAGCGCGTACCTATGACAACGTCGACGCCACCGCGCGCGCCTTCCCATTCATCTGGAACTAAAGCCGTGCTTAATCCCTTACGCCGAAGAAATGCCGCACCCATCGATGCCATCTTCTGTGACGGGCAGATCACAAGAACCGGGCCAATGCATGCCAGTCTCACAACAACAGCTAGCGAAGAGAGTGACGGCGGTATGACCAATAAGCCCCCACCAGCTGCAAACAGTTCAGCGGTAGCAACAGAAACCGAGTCAGTACTGATGTCTTGGAAACGTGTACGACGAGAATGAACTATTCGTTCGCGCATTCGCGGAGCCGATGCGCTCGAAAGCACTGAACGCCACGACCCCCACCATCGCTCCGAGATCCACTTGGTGAGCGGGATCAGATCTGGTTCAACCCCCACCCCCGACACCGACACAATCGGCATCAGTCGATCGAGTGGCACACCAGAAACATCGCCTTCGCCGTAACGAGAGACGCTTGTTATCCAACCACCTACACGACGTCCATTAAGCATGATGCGAATACGTGCACCAACAACAGATCGAGTCTCGAGTTCAGTTGGTATGAGGTAATCAAATACCTTGTCGATACCCGATACGTCCGGAACTACCGACGCAACGAGTGGCGACTGATTGCTCAGAGTTTGACAGCGGCCTTGAAATCAGACAGACGTGACAAGGTTTCCCAAGTGAATTCTGGTTCTGGACGGCCGAAGTGACCGTATGCAGCGGTCTTTGCGTAGATAGGACGCTTCAGATCAAGATCGCGGACGATTGCGCCGGGACGAAGGTCAAAGACGTCACGAACAGCTTGTTCAATTGACTCTTCACTGACAGTGTTAGTTCCGAATGTCTCAACGAGGATGCTGATCGGTTGCGACATACCAATGGCATAGGCCACTTGCACTTCGCACTTCTCTGCTGCACCACTTGCAACAACATGCTTTGCAACCCAACGAGCTGCATACGCAGCAGAACGGTCAACCTTTGAAGGGTCTTTACCTGAGAATGCACCACCACCGTGACGACCCATACCACCGTATGTGTCAACAATGATTTTACGACCAGTCAGGCCAGTGTCTGCATGTGGTCCACCAAGAACGAACTTGCCAGTTGGGTTGATGTAAATAGCAGGATTGTCGTCTGCAAATGCTGCAGGAATAATCGGCATGATGACTTGCTCAATCAGGTCAGGACGAATTTCTGTTTCACGACTGACGCCATCTCGATGTTGTGTTGAGATAAGAACCGTCGACAACTTCACCGGACGACCATCAACGTACTCAAACGTGACTTGGGTCTTTCCGTCTGGACGAAGGTACGGAATGAGTCCGCTCTTACGTACTTCTGTCAAACGCTCAGCAAGGCGATGAGCCAGCCAGATAGGTAGTGGCATGAGGTCTGGCGTGTCGTTACAGGCGTACCCGAACATCATGCCTTGGTCTCCGGCACCCTGACCATTGATGATGTCTTCGCCGCTTTTTCCGCTGCGCTGTTCTTCACTGATGTCAACACCTTGGGCGATGTCTGGGCTCTGAGCATCAAGCGCAACAACTACACCACATGTGTTGCCGTCGAAACCGTATGCAGCATCGTCATATCCGATGCGCTTAATTGCGGCGCGTGCAATGGCTGGGATGTCAACGTATGCATCTGTTGTTATCTCACCAGACACAACACACAGACCAGTAGTCAGCAACGTTTCGCAAGCAACACGGCTATGCGGATCAATTGTCAACAATGCATCAAGCACTGAGTCAGATACTTGGTCTGCCATCTTGTCCGGGTGACCCTCGGTCACGCTCTCGGACGTAAAAGTGAAATTTCTCAAGGAGACTCCTTCATCATTGCGGACGATGAGCCGTCCGCACCCGTGACACGCTATCTAATACAGCGGTCGCGATGGTGTGTTTGTCGGCCAAAGGCACGTGAATTGACTCCCCCGATGCCAAAACTATGGTCACTTCGTTCGTGTCGTGACCGAATCCGACACGATCAGCAGATACATCGTTGGCCACAATCAGGTCTAAATTCTTGCGAAGCAACTTGCCCTGGGCGTTTTCCAGCAAGTTGTCTGTTTCGGCCGCAAACCCAACTAGCACCTGATTGCTTGGCTTGGAAGCACCAAGAGCGCCCAGGATGTCAACGGTCGGCTCCAATGTGATCTGCGGCACTCCGTCGTGTTTCTTTATCTTGCCTGTCACTACTTGGACTGGACGAAAATCGGCCACAGCAGCAGTCATGATGACGACATCGCTCGTGGGCGCATAGCAATTCACGGCATCCATCATCTGCTGTGCAGTCTCAACAGATTCGATGGAGATACCAGGCAAAGTGGCGCGATCTACGGTGCTGACAATGGTGACGTTTGCTCCGCGCATGTGCGCTGCTTCTGCAATTGCGTATCCCTGTTTCCCACTTGACCTATTGGCAATTACCCGTACCGCATCGATTGGTTCACGTGTTCCTCCTGCAGTGACAAGGACCCGTACTCCTTCTAGGTCACGGTGACTACCGGACAACGCAGAAGAGATAGCAGCCACAATTGAAGCTGGGTCTGCGAGTCGACCGGTACCGAGATCTCCTCCTGCGAGGCGACCCGATTGTGGTTCGACGATAATGACCCCACGAGAACGTAACAGGGCAATGTTGCTGACAACTGCCGGGTGCTCCCACATTTCGGTGTGCATTGCAGGACAAATAACGACTGGAGCTCTCGTAGCAATAAGGGTGGCCGTCAATAGGTCATGCGATAACCCCATTGCATATGCAGCAATCACTCGAGCGGTCGCAGGAGCTACGACGATGACTTCGGCATTTTGGCCAAGTCTTGTGTGCGGAATCGGCGAAGCGTCATCCCACAAGCTTGTGTGTACCGGTTCTGAAGCAAGTGCCGACACTGTGACGGGACCAATGAAACGATGGGCGTCTTCGGTCATGATGGGCGCGACATGAGCACCTGCATCGACTAATTGGCGACACACTTCTACTGCTTTATATGCAGCGATGCCTCCGGATATTCCAAGGACGATGGTGCGACCATGTAAAGAATTCATCACGGCTTTTTGAACACGTTGTGCGGGAGGAACCCGAAGAACTATTCAGCGTCTGATTCGGCAGCTTCAGCGACTTCGTCGCCTTCAACTTCACCGAATATGGCAGCTGCTTCAGCTTCCATTTCGTCATATGGCAAGCGCTCTACTTTGACAATTTTGTCGGCAGCGATTTCTTCGAATGCAATAGACAAAGGCTTACGAGCAACCGATGACACTTGAGGTGGGACCATGTGCCCAAGACCTTCGCCCAGCTGGTTGAAGTACGAGTTGATTTGACGCGCGCGGTAAGAAGCAAGGGTTACCAGGCTGAATTTCGAGTCGACGCGATCAAGCAGACCTTCAATGTTGGGATGAATCATGGAGTCGTTCTGACGGGACATGGTGGACCTCCGAAGTCGGCTAAAGGTTATCGGCGTTCAGCTCGTGCTGCACCGATAATGCCCTGTATTTCAGCCACTGCTTGCTCAAAATCCTCGTTAATCACCACGACATCAGCCAATGCGGCCCCTTCGCGTTCTTCATCTTCGGCTTTGCGCAGACGCTCCACCACATGATGTTCAGGGTCGCCTCTTCCCTGAAGTCGTCGTTGTTGCTCTTCTCGCGAAGGTGGCCTGACAAAGACCAAAATCGCTTCGGGGTGACTCACCTTGACTTGCTGTGCTCCGTGTAACTCAATTTCAAGAACGATGTCTAATCCTGAGTCAACAGATGGACGTGGCGAACCGTACAGATTGCCTAAGAACTCTGTCCATTCAAGAAATCCGTCGTCAGCAATGTGTTGTTCGAATTCAGAACGAGAAACAAAAACATATGCGTCAGAAGATTCACCCTCGCGCTGGATGCGAGTTGTCCACGAGCGACTGAGCCATAGCGATGAGTCACGTTGAATCAATGCTTCAACAAGAGTGCCCTTCCCTGCACCGCCAGGGCCAGACACGATGACAATGATGGGATCGCTCATGATGATGACCCAACTGCATTGATAAGCGAACGACGTTGCAGGTCAGTGAGGTCACACACGCGTGACAAGGGCTCGATACCTAATTCGGCCATCAGCCGTCTGCCGGCCACTTTCCCTAACCCGGGAGCCACATCAAGAAGTTTCACGACATACACCTGCGACGTAAAAGACGAAGATGCAGCTTCAAGCACCACGCGTACATTTCCCGACGATGATTCATGGACAGCTGCGATACGAGCGTCGCGCAAGAGAACGACGGTCTCTCTATCAGTAGTCGTGCTTTCCATAACCCAATGATAGTTCCGAAGAAGGGCTCTTAACTGATATCAGCAACAATCAATTTCGGTGAACGGAGTTCACAATGCTTGACCAAGACTGTGCACCTAACCCATGAGCTTTTCTGGCTGCATCACAAGCGATTCGCCACGTTGCATCTGGACGAGCGAATGACGCTGTACCAATCTGCACGGCGTTCGCCCCCGCCATCATCATTTCCAGTGCATCAGCAGCAGAAGCAACACCGCCAACTCCGATGATGGAGATATCTGGTAACGCAAGTCGCACATCATGAACTGCGCGGACTGCAATCGGGTGAATGGCAGAGCCAGATAATCCGCCGCCGCCGTTTCCGAGCGTTCGCTGTGAAGTTCGCACATCTATCTGCATACCGAGCATGGTGTTGATCAGAGTGACTGCACTTGCTCCAGCATCGGACACTGTTGTAGCGACTTCCACAATGCGATCTGTATTCGCGCTCAATTTCGCCCACACAGGAACACGTGACTGAGCACACACTGCTGAAATAATGCTTCCTGCAAGCGATGCATCATGGGCAATTATCCCGGAGCGACCTTCAAGATTTGGACATGAGAGGTTTACTTCTATTGCTGCGATTCGATTTCCGGCGGCTACTAACTGTTCAGCAGCCAGAACATATTCATGAACGCTGCGGCCCCAAATACTTGCCACCACAGTGGCTCCTGCAGATTCCAACTTAGGCAACGATTCATGCACCCATGCCACGACACCTGGGCCTTGCAATCCGACTGCATTCATCATTCCACTTGAAGCGACATGAACTCGGGGCGACGGATTACCGTCCCACGGCTCGTGAAATAAACTCTTGACAACGACTGCGCCCAAACGATCAAGTGGCATGTACCCACCGAGTTCAATATCTTTTCCACTGGTACCTGATGCAGTCATAAAGGGATTAGAAAGTTGAACTCCCCCTATGACTACTCCACCCATCTGTTCGAGATAACGCGCACCGCGTCGCTTATTCATGCTCGGCCGTGATATTCCTGCAGTGATCGCACTTCAACCTCGCTAGACCGTTGTTCCCATAAGCCGTTGACAGCTGCCAATGCCGCTTCAACAGTAGTAACCGATGATATTCCATTCGAGTTAGCTGCTTTTCGAATTGCTTCTCCGTCTTGACGAGATCCACGACCATGAGGGGTATTAACAACGAAACTGATGTCACCGTTGGCAACCAATTCGGCAGCATTCTCTAACGATGAACCTTCGATTTCGGACAACTTTCCAACAATCCGATCAACGGGCAGACCAAATTTGGCGAGATAATTCGCCGTTCCAGTTGTTGCAGCGATACCAAGACCCAGATCACGTAATCGCTTAGCCACCACTATTCCTGCTGGCTTGTCTCCATCATTGAACGACAGAAACACGGTTCCTGAAGTTGGCAACACTGTTCCCGCTGCAGTTTGTGATTTAACAAATGCCCGACCAAAGGTTCTGTCGATTCCCATTACCTCACCCGTTGACCGCATCTCTGGCCCGAGTGCAGTATCAACTTCAGGAAAACGATTAAACGGAAGCACTGCTTCTTTTACAGACACATGGCCCCCGGTGACAGGAGGAACAAGTAATCCTTCGATGCGCAATTCAGCAAGAGTTGCTCCCAGCATCACACGGCTAGCCACCTTTGCAAGTGGTACGCCAGTCGCTTTAGCGACGAACGGCACGGTACGAGATGCCCGTGGATTTGCTTCGATGACAAAGACAGTTGTGCCAAGAACAGCGAATTGCACATTGATAAGCCCTCGTACATCTAATGAGTTAGCAATCGATGTTGTGTACGCACTGATAACTTCAACAACCCATGCCGGAAGAGTCTGTGGCGGAATCGCACAGGCAGAGTCACCAGAGTGAACGCCTGCTTCTTCGACGTGTTCCATAACTCCACCGATCAGAACTTCACCTGTGTGGTCGCGAATGGCATCAACATCCACTTCAGTTGCGTCTTCTAAGAAGTGGTCGATAAGGACAGGGCGCTCTGCAGAGAGGCCGCCTTCTTTGCCAAGGCTTCCATCACGCGCCATCTGGTCCATGGCACTTTCCAACGCTTGGGCATCATGCACTATTTGCATTGCACGGCCACCCAACACATAACTCGGGCGAACTAACACCGGATATCCAACACGCTGTGCAATAACACTTGCTTCTGCAAACGTAACTGCGGTACCGCCCGGAGGCTGTGGAATCGACAAGGAATCACAAAGTTGATTCCACTTCTCACGGTCTTCTGCCAAGTCAATTGAATGAGGAGACGTGCCTGCGATCAAGGCAGGGTCAATAAGGCCAGACAACTTGAGCGGCGTTTGTCCGCCGAGTCCGACGATGACCTTTGGTGCAACACCTCCTGAAGCGAGAGTCTCTGCAGCAATAACGTTCAATACATCTTCTCGAGTGAGAGGTTCAAAGTAGAGACGATCGGACGTGTCGTAGTCGGTGGACACAGTCTCTGGATTGCAGTTCACCATTACTGTCTCGTATCCAGCTGCACGCAGAGCAAAACTGGCATGCACACAGCAGTAGTCAAACTCAATGCCTTGCCCAATTCGGTTCGGCCCAGAGCCAAGAATGATTACTCGTGGCTTACTAGACGGCCGTACTTCGTTCTCATCTTCATACGTTGAGTAGTGATAAGGCGTTTGCGCATCAAACTCTGCGCTACAGGTATCTACTGTCTTATAGGTCGGAATGATTCCGAGAGACTCGCGATAAGCACGCACAGTCATTTCATTTTCTTTCAGAACGTATGCGAGTTGACCATCAGAAAACCCAAGTCGCTTTGCACGACGCAAGTCGTGTCGACTCAATTCCTGAAGGGACTTCCCTTCCAACGAATGACGCTCCTCGATAATGATCTGCATCTGATCCAAAAACCACACGTCAATCTTTGTGGCATCGTGCACTCGATCAACGCCCATGCCTCGATGGAGAGCCTCGCCAACTTGGAAGATTCTCTCGGGCGTAGCGATGGCAGCCTTCTGCAAGAGTTCCGCATCACTGAGACCGTCGTACAACGATTCCCCACTGTCACAATTCAGGCCTAAACGACCTTGCTCAAGAGATCGCAATCCCTTTTGCAGACTTTCTGGAAAAGTTCGCCCAATGGACATCACTTCGCCAACACTTTGCATCTGTGTACCCAAAACACCTGATGTGCCTGGCAGTTTCTCAAAAGCCCACCGAGGGATCTTTGTCACCACATAGTCAATGGTTGGTTCGAAACTTGCAGGAGTCATCTTCGTGATGTCATTCGGGATCTCATCAAGCGTGTACCCAACAGCAAGTTTTGCGGCAATTTTTGCAATGGGAAAGCCCGTAGCTTTTGAAGCCAAGGCTGAAGAACGCGACACTCGTGGGTTCATCTCAATAACGACGAGATCACCGTTCGCAGGATTTAGCGCGAACTGAACGTTCGAACCACCTGTTTCCACACCAACGCGGCGAATGCATGCGAACGCCGCATCACGCATCTTTTGGTATTCCACATCCGACAGCGTTTGTGCAGGAGCAACCGTTATTGAATCGCCAGTGTGGACACCCATGGGGTCAAAGTTCTCAATGCTGCAGATGATGACGCAGTTGTCAGCATGATCGCGCATCACTTCTAGTTCGTACTCTTTCCACCCGACGATTGAGGTCTCTACGAGGATTTCACGAATAGGGCTTGCATCGAGACCATTAGACGCAAGAACAAGGAACTCTTCCATCGTGTTTGCGATTCCGGTTCCACGTCCGCCAAGAATGTACGCGGGACGAATGATGACTGGAAGTCCGATTTCCTTCAAGACTTCTGTTGCCTCGTCCATATTGTGAGCAATGCCACTGTGAGGGACACTGAGTCCAATTTCAATCATGGCTTGTTTGAATTTGTCGCGGTCTTCTGCAGTAGCGATTGCTTCTGCATTTGCACCAATCAGTTCTGGAGTTCCCGGAACACCCACGAGTCCTTTTTCAAAAAGCGCCATCGCCAAGTTCAGACCTGTCTGGCCACCAAGTGTCGGCAACACCGCATCTGGTTTCTCGCGTTCAATAATGCGAGCCAATATTTCCGGGGTCAGTGGTTCTATGTAGGTGCGGTCTGCAAAGTCAGGATCCGTCATGATTGTGGCGGGGTTCGAGTTAGCCAGAATGACTCTGTAGCCCTCTTCCTTCAGCACTCGACACGCCTGGGTTCCGGAGTAGTCGAACTCGCATGCTTGTCCGATGACAATTGGACCAGATCCGATAATCAAGATTGTGTGTAAATCATTACGGCGAGGCATTATTTCTTCTCCATGAGTTCTGCGAATTGTCCGAATAGGTATTGACTGTCGTGTGGACCAGGCCCAGCTTCTGGGTGGTACTGCACACTGAATGCACGAAGGTCACGAAGGCGCATGCCCTCGTTGGTGTGGTCATTGAGATTCACGTGAGTGATGTCTGCGACTCCGGCCAACGAATCGGGATCAACACAGAAGTTGTGGTTTTGACTGGTGATTTCCACTGTTCCGGTAGCGATGTGGCGCACGGGATGATTAGCTCCGTGATGGCCAAAGGGCAGCTTGAAAGTATGGCCACCAAATGCTCGCGACAACAATTGATGCCCGAGGCAGATTCCGAAGGTTGGTACACCTGCTTCAACAATCGAACGAATTGCTGCAGTGGCCCCGCCAACCATCTCAGGGTCTCCTGGACCATTTGATAAGAAAACTCCAGAAGGCGACATTGCCAACACTTCTTCAGCTGTAGTGCTGGCTGGAACAACAGTGACCGTTGCTATACCGGAGAGATGACGAAGGATCGTTGTCTTAATTCCGAAGTCATACGCAACCACATTGAACTTGCCGTCACCCACTGTGTATGCCTGTGGTGTTGTTACTTCTGATACCAAGTCGATTCCAGACGTTCCCTTTTCATTTTTTGCTGCAGCGAGCAACGATGCTTGGTCAGCTGTTCCGAAAGCGCCACGCAGCGAGCCTGAGTCACGGAGAAGTCGTGTAAGGCGTCGAGTATCAAGACCTGCAACTCCTGGCAGCTTCTGTGCTTTCAACATTGCGTCAAGGTCTGTTTCGCTACGCCAATTGCTATGGCGACGCGCCATGTCACGCATGATGACACCACGTGCAAATGTGCCACGTGACTCTGAGTCAATTGGTGTGACGCCGTAGTTACCAATGTGCGATGTAGTGAAGGTGATGATCTGACCTGCATACGACGGATCTGTAAAGACTTCTTGATATCCGGTCAGGGCCGTGTGAAAAACAACTTCGCCAGCGGCGATTCCGTTCTCTGGCATATATCCCACAGCGTCTCCTTCAAAGACTGAACCGTCTTCAAGTACGAGTGCAATGTTTGTAATGTCGGTACTCACGCGAGTGCCTTCCCTTCCTGCACGACCAATTGGCCGTTATATATCGTGTGCCGCACGCGGCCACGAAGCTCCATGCCGTGATACGGCGTATTAGTGCTGCGACTTGCTAGCTCATCTCGAGAAACGGACCACACAGTGGTGGTGTCCCATACAGCGATATGGGCTGGCTCCCCTACAGCTACGGGGCGACCTTGATGGTCAGAGATATTTGCAATGACTGCCGGATTCCATGACATCAGTGCAGCAATCTTCTGTGGTGACAACGAGAGTGCGGTATTTACTACCCCAAGAGCTGTTTCAAGACCAAGCATCCCCGGTGGCGCAGTGTCGAGTGTTTCTTCTTTAGTGTGACCAGCGTGCGGCGCATGATCAGTAGCGATTGCATCAATGGTTCCGTCTGCGAGACCTTCATGCAATGCATGGATGTCAGCCATGGTTCGCAGTGGTGGATTCACCTTGAAGATCGGATCAAACCCAGAAAGCAGTTCATCCGTTAGCGATATGTGATGAGGCGTAACTTCGGCTGTCACAGGAAGCCCCTCTGCCTTAGCTGCGCGCACCAATTCGACACTTCCCTTTGTAGAGAGATGCATGAAATGTTCCCGTGCTCCCGTCATCCGCACAAGCTGAATATCGCGTCGGACCATTTCTTCTTCGGCTGCTGATGGCCAACCAGGTACACCCATTGCGGAACAACATGCTCCGTCGTGCATCACAGCTCCGACAGTCATACTTGCAACTTCGCAATGTTGAGCCAAAGTGAGATTCAATCGTTTCGCAATCATCAGCGCGCGCTGCATGACAAGCGCATCTTGCACACCAGTGCCGTCATCAGTAAACAAAGTGACGCCCTCTTTGGCAAGTTGTTCATAAGGAACCAACTTCGAACCCGCACGTCCGACCGTAATGCACCCCGAGGGAATGACTTCACACAATCCCACTTCACGTCCGCGATTGCGAACGAACTGAACCGTTTTCACATTGTCCTGAGCGGGGTCCGTGTTTGGCATCGCCACTACTGCGGTGAAGCCACCTAGTACGGCCGCCCGGCTGCCCGATTCAATGGTCTCAGCTTCTTCTTTACCTGGTTCACGCAAGTGCGTATGCAGATCGACGAAACCAGACGAAATGAAGCATCCGGCTGTTTCTAGTACGACATCACCCGTGAGACCATCTCCGATGGCTTCAATCACGCCGTTCGCAATGCGCACGTCGGCAACAAACACAGAATCAGGATTCACTACTGTTGCACCGCGAATAACTATTGATTGATTCTTGGCGCTCATGACTCGGCCCCGTTCGACAATGTGGTCGTGGCATCGCCACCAAGAAGGCTGAAGAGCACTGCCATACGAATCGAGATTCCGTTCGTTACTTGTTGCAATATTCGTGAGCCCGGAACCATAGATGGGTCGACAACCATCTCGACTCCTCGATTGATGGGACCAGGATGAAGCAGCAACGCATGGTCTTGCATTCGCGCAGCGCGCTCGGGCGTCAGTGCAAACAGTGAACCGTATTCACGAAGACTCGGCATCTGGGCTGCATCCATTCGTTCACGTTGTATGCGAAGCATGTACACCACGTCGACTACGTCAATCACTTCATCGAGGGATTCAGCGGTAGTGACGCCCCAACCTTCAAGCGAACTTGGCAAAAATGCAGCGGGAGCCACTAACACGACCTTCGCTCCAAGACGCGTGAAAACATCGATGTCGCTGCGAGCGACTCGTGAATGTTTGATATCTCCCACGATCGCCACGGTGCGGCCTTGCATTGAATTCAGTTCCTTGAAGTTGCGAGTAATTGTGTAGGCATCAAGAAGAGCTTGCGTTGGGTGCTGATGCCAGCCATCACCAGCATTAATGACCGATGCCTCTGTCCATTGCGTGATTTGCTGCGGAGCTCCACTTGATTTATGACGAATCACAAACGCATCAACTCCCATCGCAGACAGAGTCTCAATGGTGTCGCGCAAACTTTCACCCTTGTTGACACTTGAAGAGCTAGCAGTAAAGGTCATCACTTCTGCCGACAGACGCGTTGCTGCTGTTTCAAAACTGAGACGGGTTCGCGTTGAATCTTCAAAAAACACACTGGCGACCGTGCGACCCCGCAACGCTGGCACTTTCGGAACTGCTCGAGCATTTATCTCTGCCATGTGATCGGCCATTGCCAAGATCGAGACGATTTCTTCGGTGCTGAGATCGCGGGTTGACAAGAGATGCTTCATAATGGCTCCCCCGTAGCAGCGACCACTGTTACCCCGACGGGACCAACACTGACTTCATCAGAGAAATGTGTAGGAATGTTTTTCCCGACATAATCAGGTCGAATCGGCAATTCACGGTGACCGCGATCAACCATGACCGCCAACTGCACGGCACGAGGACGCCCATGGTCGTTCAGTGCTTCCAAGGCCGCACGCACCGTACGTCCCGTGAACAACACATCATCAACAAGTACGACAGTTCGTCCGGTCAGATCGACAGGAATGTCGGTGGGAGCAGACAGAACAATGGGGCGAAGACTGAAGTCGTCTCGATACATAGAAATGTCTACGGCTCCGAGAGGGACGGAGACCTCTGGTGAAATCTGTGCGATGTTCTCGTGCAGACGACTGGCTATCCACGTTCCGCCTGTTTGCATGCCGACAATCACCACATCGTTTAAATCAGGATTGCGTTCAACGATCTCGTGAGCGATGCGCTTCAACGCTTTATCAACATCCGTGACTCCGAGAATTTCAGAAGAGACGGTCGACGTTGAGTTCATTGAACCAGTGCCCCTGGAAGGACGGGCATGAAAAACGCCCCTCGTGAGGGGCGTGCGTGCATGAAGAATCGAGCCATATTGTCCTTCCGTTCGAGCCTCACAGGACTCGTTTTACGGTCGTCCACACTGTAGCACTGATCGAGCGGTCTGCGCTAGGGGTGATTTCGGGCAAATAACTGCCAATACGTATTCGCCCTGTACTCATGGAAATCAGCTGAGACACTGTTCCAGTCTGTGAGGTTCTGACCATCGAGATTCCGAGGCAGAAGGACATATTCAATGCCTTCTGCCAAGGGACTGCGTTGCCCTTCCGTCGACGTGTCTGGCCCGTACATCACGATACGAAACGGATTCGGGAATTGGTAAATCTCTTTCCGATGCGCCAAGTGAGGAGCTGTCGAATACAGGACCGAGATCTTGGCATCTTTCGGAACATAGCCATACATCTCGTTAGCAGCCAAAGCAACCGGATGCTGGGCTCCCCAATGTGGATACTCATCCATACGAAATGGCACATACGACCACAACGAAGCGCACCATAAAGAACTAACAAGCACAACCGCTACCAAAATGCGTCGCATACCCATACCTACGCGACCCAATCCCACTATGACGGCAATCAACAGTGCAGGAACTGCCACTAACGAATAGTGATACTCGATGTGAAATTGGTACCAGAAATTGCTGACCGTATTGCCAACCAGCACGAGCGCGCTCACCATTGCCACTTCAGGAGCCAACAGACTAAGCATTGCAAAGGGAGCGAACATCTTCCACCAATACATGACTCTTCCCTCGGAGGTGAGATAGCGAAATACGTTCGTCGGGTTGGTGACGCTCTCTTTGATGAAACCTGTAATTCCGCCGAACGGAATTCTCCATCCGTTGCGAGTAGGAACACCGATCAGATTTTTCATCAAGACGAACATTCCGAGCAAGGCCGCGGTAATTCCGGCAGTGACAGTAAGAACCCCACGTCGCGTATCGCCGCGCATCGCTACCAACGCGCCAAGCGGCACAATTACCAACAGCACGTCTTCTTTCACTAAAAGACACAACGCCACTGCAACCCAGTACCAACCCCACCGTTTCGATAGAGCCGCGACAATGGCGACCGGGACAAAGAGACCGAGAAAAGAATCTGGGTGATAATTCTCAAAGATTGTGCCGTTCACTGCCGGATTTACCAGCCACACGATTGCAAACAAGCAACCCATCACTGCACTATTCAGATGACGACGTGCGAAGAAGAAGATCGGCAATGCTCCAGCCGCGACGACGAAAGACTGTAGAGCCAACAAGGTTTCTGTACCTGGCCAGATCCAGTACAACGGGGCGACGAATATCAGAATGAGTGATGCGTGATCACCAAACAAATTTCGACCCATCAGTGTCACAAATGGTGCATGAAAACGCGACAGCAACCACACGCCCTGGTCATACAAACCAACGTCGTAGGAGGAAGTCCCTAATCCACGATGAATATCCCACTGCAGACGAGTTGTTGCAACGGCGTGAATAACGCAAAGACCAATAACCAGGATTGTCCATGGGGAAATGCCCATAATTCTGGAACGCAACGTGGGGACTGCAGCACCAACGTCGTCTTGACTCATGAGTCAATAATTACAGAACAGGGCGAGCAGTTTTTGCCACCGCCGCAAGCACCCCATTGACGAAGCGCCCTGAATCATCTGTGGAGAAGCGCTTTGCCAATTCAACAGCTTCATCAATAACCACCGCAATCGGGACATCTGGTCGAGATGTCAGTTCATAGATGGCTAGTCGAAGAATGGCACGATCGAGGGCTGGCATGCGATCAAGCGCCCATCCCTTTGCGTGCAAAACGATTGCCTCATCAATGGCAACACGATGGGTCTCGATACCGTTCAATAATTCACCGGTGAGATCTGCAGATGCGACTCCCCGGTCAGCC
>CAFBQH010000028.1_pt1 | contig 15321 bp, 16 predicted proteins | sample 7269951 | NCBI WGS metagenome assembly CAFBQH01 (sample SAMEA6814174, study PRJEB35770) | freshwater metagenome | biome: Freshwater; feature: Freshwater reservoir; material: water | place: Czech Republic | collected 2016-11-09 | depth 30m m
CCATGCCTCCATAAGTTAGTCATAAGATGCCTGTCATGTCAGATGCTGGTTCCACCGTTACCGATGGCCGCTTCGTTTCGTTTGGTTCCACGGTGCACAACGAAAGTGAACTTCGGGTGTGCGGAGACCTTCGTGGCAAGCGAGTGCTCGAACTAGGTCTCTTCGGGACCGTGCCCAATTGTGTGGCCATGGCTACTCAAGGAGCCCGCAGTATCGCAATCGACCCATCGCGCGAGGCAATTTCTCGGGCAAGGGTTGCTGCCAGCAACGCAGAAGTGGTGGTCGAATTCCACGAAGGCGATCTTGCAGACCTTGGCTTTCTCATGAACGCGGTCATCGACCTCGCGGTCTGTGTGCATCAGATCAATTTCGATACAGACATTGCTCGCCTGTTTCGCCAAGTGCACCGCGTGTTGCGCCCCGAAGCTGGCTTGGTGTTTGCCGTGCCTCACCCCATGTCAGCGGTGTTTGACAACAATGACCCCACTGCTCGCCGCCAATACGGATCCACGACGCCCACCATTGGTGAACTCACCATGGCATTACAACGCGCGAACTTTTCTATTGACGTGATGCACGAATTAACTCCGTTGCATCAGCCTCGCGCAGTTGCACCATCAACGCTTGTGGTGCGTGCGCGCAAACTTGGTTCGTAGTTAACGAGTCTCGGCGCGGCGAGTGCGCTTCAGTTTCGATACATCGTCAGCGTTAGCTGCCCACCATTCACGCAGACGAGCAACAATTACTTCTTCACCAAGAATTCCTTCTTCCAAACGAATGTCCATCAGGAATTCGAGTGCAGCACCAACAGCAGGGCCGGCAGGAACACCGAGCAGCTCCATCACATGCTGGCCATCAATTTCAGGACGCAGTGATGCAAGTTCTTCACGCGCTGCAACTTCTGCAATGCGCGCTTCCATTTCATCCATGCGGCGCGAAAGAATCTTTGCTTTCTTTTCATTACGCGTAGTGCAGTCACAGCGCACTAACACATTAAGTTCGCCCAAGTATTCACCAGCATCACGTACATAACGACGCACTGCGCTATCGGTCCAACCCATTTGATATGTGTGAAAACGCCCACTAATTGCTACTAATTCAGATACTGCTTCAATATCAGCGTTCGGATACTTCATGGCTTTCATACGTTCACGGGTCATGCGTGCGCCAACAACTTCGTGATGATGAAATGTAATGCCTTTGCCCTCTTTGAAACCGCGTGTACGTGGTTTACCAATGTCGTGATACAACGCGGCGAGACGCGTGATGCGGAAATCAAATTCACGCGTGGGGTCAAGCTGCACATTTTCAACAACAGCAAGAGTGTGTGTCAATACATCTTTATGCCTATGAATCGGGTCTTGCTCTAGACGCATCAGTTTCATTTCCGGAAGGAAATGATCAACAAGACCAGTGTCAACTAAGAACCACAAACCAAACGTTGGACGCTTCGTTGTCATCAACCTGTCAAATTCAATACGCACTCGTTCTGCAGACACGATGGTAAGGCGATCTGCCATTGCCGTAACAGCGGCCGTAATTGACGGATCTGGTGCAACTTCTAATTGCGAAATGAATCGTGCAGCACGCAACATGCGCAATGGGTCATCACTGAACGACTCTTCTGCCGAAAGTGGCGTGCGCAAAACGCGAGCCATGAGGTCAGCGAGCCCACCAAACGGATCCACAAGTTCAGGAGTATCAGTCGTCAGTTCCAACGCCATTGCGTTAATAGTGAAGTCGCGACGCGATAAATCAGTTTCGATGTCAGTTGCAAACTGCACTTCGGGTTTACGTGAATCGGGTGAGTACGCCTCAGCGCGATGCGTAGTGATTTCGTACGTGCGCTCACCAATCTTCAGCCCAATCGTTCCGAAGCGCTCACCTTGAGTCCACAAAGCATCGGCGATTGGGTTCACAATTTTCTTGATCTGGTCGGGAGTCGCAGTTGTCGTGGCGTCGAAATCAATCAAGCTGAGGTCAGTGCCCGCATCTGAGTCACCTATAAATAGGTCACGAACGCTGCCTCCCACCAGGAACAACCGATGCCCGGCCTCTCGAAAAAGGGCAGCAAGGGGCTCCATCTCTTGGAGAATGGGGGCAAATCGTGGCGGAAACATGACAGATGAAGGCTAGGCACCCGAAACCCCGAACGGGTGGTACCTATTTACTGGCTCGTCATCTGCCCAGATGGGGACACCCGCACTACGGTCATGGGGTGAGTTTGGTCGAACGGGCATCCCGGTCAGGGGTTATTTGGTCAGGAACCACCACTGCCTCGGTTCGCCCTTCGCCCTATGTGGCACACCATGCTCTGTTATCAATTGCCCGGTCTCATGACCCGTTGTTGCAATTGCCTGCCGAAGACCTGCTGCTCACCTGGCTCGATACTTTGTCGCAGTGGGGATACCACTCAGTGAGCACTAGTGCTCTTGCCCCAATAGCTGCAACCGCACTGCACGACATTGGGTTTTCAACCGCACAAGACCTAGTTCTGCTGGAACATCACCATCGTGACACCGACAATTTCATTGGCGTTCTTCCCTCCCTTCGAGGCAGATGGCCTGGTTCGCGGTTTCCTTCTCAGCACGTCATTACGGAAATCCTTCACCTGGACTGTGCTGCGTTTGGCAACGAACGACAGATGGACCTGATCACTTTGCGCGAAGCTCTCTGTGCAACAGAGCAGTCACGTGTTTTCGTTTCATATGTCGACAAGTTGTTGGTGGGCTTTGTCATTGTGGGGGTCTCTGACACTCACGGCTTCATTCAACGGCTCGCAGTCGACCCGAACTGCCGTAATAGTGGAGTAGGAACTCGTTTAGTTCAGACAGCACTGGCCTGGATCCAGGCCAAAGATTGTGTTTCTACAGTTGTCAATACAGAAGCATCTAATGTCGTAGCACTACATGTCTATGAAAATTTCGGTTTTGCTCCCATGAATTACCGCCTGGCTGTCTTAGAGAAGAACTTGTTGCCATGAGGACTTCGCGTTTTGTACTTCTCGGCGCTGTCATTTGCGCAATTCTTGTACCTACCAACATGGCGTCAGCCACAACGCCACAAGTTGTGCCCGTGACTCCAGAGATCACCATCCAGTCTCAACCGTTCAATATTTTTTCAGCCGTCAATGCAAAATTCGTTATCACTCCGCGCCTTGCTGCAGTTGCTACAGGAAACGACCGCCTTGAATTTCTCATTCATCGTCAAATTTCTTTTGCCGATTCGTTTCGATCAATTGCAAATGAAGAAGTGCAATCAGCTGTCACAGATTCCATCAGTCTGCGGTTATCAAACGTGACACGAGATTTGAAAGGGCAACTCACCGCAACAGTTCCCATCAACATCACTAAAGACAAACAAAATGCTCTGTTTATCCCACGTAATGGTGTGTACCCATTGACGATTCGAATTGTTGAATCTAAAACCAATGTGGTTCTGGGTTCAGTCATTACATTCCTGAACCGGCAGGACATGAAAGCAGAGACTCCAAAAATTCCGTTTTCAAATATTGTTCGATTAGCGCCAGAACCATCGTTTGCACCCGATGGTTCGCTAGTAATCACCGACAGCACGCGTGCATCTGTGCGTGAATTAGTAGCGTTCTTGGGGTCATTCACATTGCCTGTGACAATTTCTTTGCAGCCTGAAGTGATTGCGGCTCTTGCAGAATCACCAGATCCTGTTGATGCTGAATTACTTCTCTCTCTTCAAAATCAAATGCAAACTCGCAGTGTGATGAATGCAACATTCATGCCATTAAGTCCCATGATGCTTGAAGGTGCTGGCCTGTATTCTGAGTTCAAAACTCAATTGAAGCTCGGCGAAGACACACTTGCTCGTTTACTTCCTGGTGTCATTATTCATCGCAACACGTGGCTTGCAACAGACTCGCTGAGCCCTGAGGCCGTTGCGATGATGATTGACGCCGGCATCACCTCTTTAGTGTTGGCGCCGTCTGCACAAACAAACGTTGACCGCGAACAGCCGCCCTCTCTTCTCGGGCGGGTTGCGGGAACGGGCGAGACCAAGATGCCTGTCGTTAGTGCCTACGCCCCGTTTGAGTCCACTCTTCGTGAACGCAGTGTCGGCTCAGTACGAGATGGCTACGCCGTCGCAGCTGAACTTCTGATGGAGCGTCAAGATTTGTTGGCAACAGGCAATGGAGTTCCCGATATTCGAATGGCGTTGATGTCGACCTTTGATGGTTCGGCTGAGTCTTCCGCAATTACTTTCGCCGTGCGTGCACTTACCCAGGTGCAAGAACTCGAATTTGTTGACTACGGAATATCGACTGCGGCACAAGACACAACTCCAGCCGTGTCGTTTACTCCGAGTTCTCTCGTCTTTGGCAGCGGACGGGCTGCCGCTCTGACAACTGTGCGGCAAAAACTGAACGCCGTTGTTTCCATGCTTGGACCAGATGATGTGCACCGTCGCTTGTGGGAATACCAATTAGGTATCGGAACATCAGGGTCCGCAGCCTCAGGGGCTGAATACATCGGAACCTTGAGTGATCAATTACAAGCAACGACCTCGGCCATCACGGTCACCACCCCAGATCACGTAACTCTTTCAAGTCGGACCGGTTCCATTCGGGTACAAGTACGCAACGAATCACCCACTGATCTCACCGTGCAGGTGCGACTGCTGAGCGCCAAATTGAAAGTGAGTAAGCCACGCCATCTGGTCACACTCAGCGCAGGCACAACAACAGAGGTCGCCTTTTCTGCCACGACTAAAACCAACGGAAATTTCCCCCTCACCATTGCAATCACTACGCCAGAAGGTGCTCAGGCCGTGATCCCGCGCATCACTATCACTGCTCGCGTGACTGCTGTCGCTGGATTAGGCCAATTGATAAGTATCTCTCTGCTGCTTGTGCTTTTGGCATGGTGGTGGTCGAACCGTCGGTCAGCACGACGCGAAAGCAGTTCCACGACTACGGTTTAAGCAATGACCGTACGTATCGTGACCGACTCTTCCTGTGACCTTCCTCAAGGCATGGCAGATGCCCTAGGCATTCGCATTGTTCCCCTCAGCATCCGATTCGGTGACACCGAATACATCGACCGCACCACAATCACTGCCAGCGAATTCTGGGCCAAGTGCGCCGCATCGCCCACACTGCCTGAAACTGCAGCGCCTTCACCTGGTCAATTCGAAGAGACGTTCCGATCGCTTGCCGCAGATGGCGCAACAGCCATCGTGGTGGTTTCCTTGTCGTCTTCGCTCTCAGCCACCATGCAGAGTGCTGAGTTGGCTGCTCGTTCCGTCTCTCCCGCAATTGATGTGCGCGTCGTCGATAGCCGTAACGCATCAATGGGGCTCGGGCTCATCGTTCTTGAATGTGCTGAATTAGCTAAAACTGGTGCATCTGTTGACGCTGTTCTTGCACATGCTCAATCAGTAATCCCTCGCATACGAGTTTTTGCAGCCCTAGACACCCTCGACAACCTCAAAAAAGGTGGACGCATTGGCGGCGCAAAGGCCATGCTCGCAACCGTTATGTCAATTAAGCCTCTTATCTCAGTGACTGACGGATTAGTGGAAGAAGCTGGCAAACAACGCACGCGTTCGAAGGCACTTGCCCACCTCATCGAGATTTTGCGTTCGCAAGAAGTTCCTATCGAGCGACTCAGTGTGCTGAATGCACAATGTTCTGATGTTGATGCATTCATCACGATGGTCAAAGACGTCTACAACAAAGAAATTATTGTTGGTGACATCGGTGCAGTCATCGGAACACATGCTGGTCAAGGCACGATCGGAATCGTGTTTCTCCTTTCCGCATAAGGGGTATACCCCGCTAAGGGGGTGCGTCACAAGTAGCGTTTGCTCCCAGTAATGGCTGCAGCACGACACTCCGATGACCTCATAGGTAATAGGTATCGCCTTGAGAGCACCATCGCCTCTGGTGGCATGGCCGATGTATGGCGTGCAACTGATTTACAACTGGGTCGTTTGGTCGCAGTAAAACTCTTACGCGCAAGCGTTATCGATGATCCGATTGTCACAGAACGGTTCCGTCGCGAAGCGCGCGCACTTGCGAGACTCACCCATCCAAACATTGTTCCTGTCTACGACTGTGTAGAAGAAGACGGTCAAGTTGCATTAATTATGCGACTCATCGAAGGAAAATCGTTGCGCGAACTCCTTGATGAAGCGAACGACTCAGACCAAGCAGGCATGTTGAGTGTTCATCTCACTGTTCATATTGGACGTGCAATTGCAGCTGCACTAGCCAAAGCACATGCTGAAAATATTGTGCACCGCGACATCAAACCAGGCAACATTCTCATCATGGAACAAGGTGAAGTTCTTCTCACCGATTTTGGTATTGCAAAACCATTGAAGAGCTCAAAAGAAGATGGCACAGACCTCACGCGTGTCGACATCATGATGGGTACGGCAAAATATTTGTCGCCAGAACAAGTACAAGGACGCGATCTAGATGGTCGCGCAGACATGTACTCACTGGGGCTTGTTTTGTACGAATGCCTAGCAGGACATGCCCCTTTTAAGGAAGATAACGATCAAGCAACTGCTGTTGCGCGTCTGCAACGTGATCCAACTCCGCTCAGTGGAATTCGTTCTGATGTACCAAGCAATGTCATTTCTGTTATCAACAAAATGCTGCGTCGCAAACCAGAAAATCGTTACGCCGACTGCAACGAAGTAGCACAAGCTCTTGAGTCAGCTATCAAAAATGTTCACGATGCCATGACTCCGGCTGATGGTTTCACTCCTTCCATGAGCGCACCAACGACTGCACGCCCACGACCTGTTCTTAATGACCCGTTGATGCCAAAGAAAACACCTCGCACACTTGTCGCAGTAGAAAATGACGACACTCCCCCACGTGTTGCAGTACGAAAAGAACCGACACCACGCGGAGTTGCACGTGCAGCGACAGCACTGCCTCGTGCACAAAAGACTTCGACGAAACGTAATTACATTCCGATTGCAATTCTTTTAATCATTGCGTTGGTCATGGCAGTTTTGTTGTGGCGTGGATTACAAACGTCCGGAACCCCCTCTGGGTCTACTGCTGTTATCGACAACGTCACGGTCGGCCCGGTGTCTGTTGTTGGCATGCGAAGTTATGACCCAAACGGTGACGACAGGCAGGAAAACGAAGCCATGATCCCCTTGCTGACTGACAACAATCCGGCCACTGCCTGGACAACTGTCTGTTACGGCAGTCAATACTTCGGGTCAAAGGGCGGCGTCGGGGTTGTTGTCCAACTCTCTGGCATCGGCATCGGGGCATTGGCGGCAACTTTTGGCACTGCACCATGGAACGCAGAAGTGTTCGCTTCAACTAGCGAGACTTTGCCCACCACGCTTGACGGCTGGGGCTTGCGTGTGGCTGATGCGTATGGCACAAAAGCTGGTCCTGCAAAGTTCAATGTTGCTGCACCAGCGCGCAATGTTCTTCTTTTCATGCGTGAGGCCGGAAAAAGCCCTTCATGTAGCAACAGCAACCCCTATCAGGGAATCCTGTCGGATCTTTCCTTTGCATCTGCCAAATAGAGCCCTCAGAGGCTGACTAATCTCAGGTCATCGCAGATGTTGACGACACAATTCTCGTACGCCGAGCCAAGCGAGGTGACAAGCGCGCCATTGATTCGTTGTTGCGTCTTCACTACGACACAGTTCGGGCCATTTGCCATCGCATCGTGTTGAACAAATCTGATGCAGAAGATGCCACCCAACTAGCCCTTATGTCCATTGTTCGGGCATTGCCTTCTTTTGATGGCCGGTCAAAATTTTCCACCTGGATCTATCGCATTGCTACCAATGCCGCGCTTGACGAAGTGCGGCGTATTCAGCGCCGGCCTCTTCCCACTGACAAAGAGTCGGTTTATGACTCGCCAGCTAGCGACCGCACCGGTGCTGTCGACGCCCACATCGATATCACTGCCGCGCTTGCCCAATTACCTGAGGAATATCGCACGGCCATTGTGCTGCGTCATATCGCCGACCTTGAATATGAAGAGATTGCAGCTATTCAAGGCGTTCCTGTCGGCACAGTGCGGTCTCGACTTTCGCGGGGCCGCGCCCAGTTAGCCGACATCGTGGGGAACCAAGACACCAGTTCGCAACGTCAGACACACACCGACACTGCAACACCTGAAGGGAGCACCCAATGATTGATGACGAACTAGACCCCCATATTGGCGCCGCCCTTCGCGATGTTGCACCCGCACCTGACTCAGTGCGCGACCAACACATCGCAACAGCGTTAGGTGAATTAGCAGTCCCTGCAAAACGGCCCCGATCTGTGTGGCTCGGTGCAGCAGCTGCAATTGTGGTTTTGCTGGTTGGCGGCAATGCGCTGTACGCCGCGCTCTCCCCATCACGTACCTCTCCAGCAGAAATTGCGATGCCCGAATCCACAGCATCAAAAGTAAGTCCAGTAAAAGGTTCTGCATGTGGCGCTGACCTGAATGAATACACGATCGTTGGCACATATACGGCTTCTGCTTCCGTACAAGAAGTGTGGAGTTCTGCTCAAGACCTCATCGTTGTCAACCAAGCTTCGTGTGCCCTGCTCGGCACATTCACGCACCCCGCAATATTTACTAGCGCCAATGGCTGTGTCGGATTTGCATTGGGAGCTGGAAACCAGGCTGTGGGTACATACTCAGTCGCAGGTGCAGAACTCATGCTTGTTGCAACGCCAACTGAACTGCAGATCCGCGATGGTTCATGTGAGGTCATTGCCAGTTACCCACTGCCTGCACAGCCGTAAGCCCACCGACCCACTTGGTGTCGCCGTTAGGCTGAACCCATGGTGTCAAACCCTCTCACCGATCCCGAATGGGCGGACCGCTCTGTCGATTTCATCGACCGTGTTGTCAGCACAATTCGTCGGTACACCACTCAGCCACTCGTCAGTACGGCCCGTGGCATTGTGTTTGGCCTGCTCGGCTCATTTGGTGTTGTTGCCATTGTTGTTCTCACTGTTGTTGGCCTCACTCGAGGCCTGCAAGCAGCTCTTGATGCCCTTGTCACACATGAAGCAGCCGTGTGGATTTCCTATTTCATCCTTGCCGCAGTCTTTGGTCTCCTCGGAGCCATCTTGATGCGTCGTCGTTACACAGAAGAAGATAAATAAATGAGCACAGTTCGCAACACCATCATTATTGGGTCTGGCCCTGCCGGACTCACTGCAGCCATTTACACTGCACGCGCATCTCTTGAGCCACTTGTTATTGAGGGTGAACCCAGCTCCAGCAGTGATCAACCTGGCGGACAACTGATGTTGACAACCGAGGTAGAAAACTTCCCTGGTTTTCCTGAGGGCATCATGGGGCCAGAACTCATGATGAACTTTCGTGCGCAAGCAGAACGCTTCGGTGCAGAGTTCATAACAGAAAAAGTAACGAAGGTTGACTTCGCGTCTCGCCCGTTCAAAGTCTGGATTCGTGACACTGAATACACCGCGAACTCCATCATTGTTGCAACAGGTGCTCAGTCACTCATGCTTGATTTACCCAAGGAAACCGAGCTAATCGGCCATGGTGTATCTACTTGTGCAACATGTGATGGTTTCTTTTTCCGCGGGCAAGAGATTGTCGTTGTCGGCGGCGGTGACTCTGCAGTAGAAGAAGCAACATTCCTCACAAAGTTTGCATCAAAGGTTCACCTCATTGTTCGTCGTGATGCGTTGCGCGCATCTCGCATCATGCAAGACCGCGCCATCTCGAACGAGAAGATTGAAATTCACTGGAATTCAAAAGTGTCTGAACTACATGGAGAACAATCACTCTCTGGTGTCACGTTGACTGACACTGTCACTGGTGCAACAAGCCCGCTTGCTGTCACTGGTTTGTTCATTGCCATTGGCCACAAACCAAACACAGCAATTTTCCAGAACGTGTTGAACATGGAAGATTCTGGTTACTTGCTCACACGCGATGGCTCCACATACACCGACATCGAAGGCATCTTTGCCTGTGGTGACGTGCAAGACCACACATACCGTCAAGCAATTACTGCAGCCGGTTCTGGTTGCATGGCTGCTCTCGACTGCGAGCGCTGGCTCGAACACCAACACTGATCATGACCACGCGCATCGGAGTCGTCTCGGTCTCTGACCGTGCATCGACCGGCGTGTACGAAGACAAAGGCGCTCCAGCCATCCACCAATTTCTCTCGGGATGCATCACCTCCCCCATTGAATTTGTTGATTGCCTCATCCCTGATGAACTCGACATCATTTCAGCAACCCTGATTGACCTTGCTGACGTGCAGAATTGCGCACTCATTGTCACCACAGGGGGCACGGGGCCATCGCCACGCGACGTCACACCAGAGGCAACTGCCGCTGTCTGTAGCAAAATGCTGCCTGGGTTTGGCGAAGCAATGCGCGCCGTCTCTATTGGTCTGATTCCCACCGCGATCTTGTCCCGTCAAACAGCAGGCATTCGTGGTTCATCTCTGATCATTACGTTGCCAGGCAAACCCACTGCCATCGCCGAGTGCCTCGGTGCAGTCATTGCGGCTGTGCCTGATTGCTTAAGCGTGATTGGTGCACCGTCGATTGAGTTGATTCCTGCCATCGGCACCTATCGCCCTCATTAAACATTGCGGCAGTAACATAGAAACAACGGAAGGTTTTGCTATGGCTATCACACTTACTAGTTCCACATTCGACGAGGTGGTCAACAGTTCAGACACACCAATTTTGGTTGACTTCTGGGCCGAATGGTGCGGACCGTGCAAGCAAATTGCACCCATTCTCGATCAGATTGCGGCTGAAATGCCAGACCGGATCACTATTGCAAAACTCAATGTTGATGACTACGGCGATATCGCTGGTCGTTTCAACGTGATGAGCATTCCCACCATGTTGTTGTTTCATAAGGGCGAAATCAAAACCAAAATCGTTGGGGCCATGCCAAAGGGCCGCATGCTCGAGGAGCTTTCGAAATTTCTTCCGGCTTCCCAATAGGTCCCGGTCACCGCGGACCAGCGGTGCACGATCTACAACGTCGCCTCTCTGCTGCAGGTTTTCTTGCTCCTGGCTCTGCTGAAGATTCAAACTTCTGTGCTCGAACTCATACTGCTGTTCTGACCTTTCAAGATTCATATGGTCTCGCCGCAACTGGTGAATGCGATGAACAAACATGGTCAGCATTAATTGAATCATCATGGTCGTTTGGTGATCGTTTGCTTTTTTTGCGCACACCAAACATTCGCGGCGACGATGTTGCGGAATTACAAACACAGCTCAACCGACTTGGTTTTGATTGCGGGCGCGTTGATGGCATCTTTGGCCAGAACGCAGTAGATGCCGTTTCTGAGTTTCAGCGCAACATGGGTCTTGCTGCAACAGGCATCTGTAGCCCTGAATTCATTGAGTTTTTGAAGCAAATGGGTTCGCAATCGGGTGCTGGTCCTGGTGTTGCAACAGTTCGAGAATCAATTGAATTGGGTGACACTGATGCGCGAGATGACGCGCGACTTGTCGTGGGTTACTTCACTGGTGGCGCATCACTTGCACACGCTGTTGTGCGTCGCGCAAAACAATCTCACCCACTAACAACAGCTGTTGATTCTGATGCATCAGAACAAGCACGTGCATCAAACTCTTTTTCAGCTGATGCATACATTGGTTGTGAAGTATCAAGCGACAACGGTTGCATCATTTATTTTTATGAGGTGCCAACGTTTGTGAGTGTCGGTGGACGCAATCTTGCATTGCGAATTGCAGCAGCAATCTCGTCTCGCGTGCCTGAATTGTCTGTTCGCACCCTCGGAATTCGTCATCCGGTGCTGCGCGAGACTCGAATGCCAGCAGTGTTGTGCTCGATGGGGCCAGTTGACATGGTGTCACTCACCACCAGTTCGCTTTCGTTGGCGATTACTGATGCTTTTGATGCCTGGCGCGAAGATCCCCTTCGCGAGATCTAGTTATCCACAGGCAATCCACAACTGTGCGTAACCTGTAACCCTCTACCCACAGTTGAGGGTGATGGCAGTGGGGATAACTACACCGTTGTGGTTTATTGCGAAACTGACTGACTAATCAGTCATGTGGCGATAAATACGCTCAAGATCAATGAGATCGGCGAACTCAATACTGATCCGTCCACGCTTCCCTGCCATCGACACGCTGACTTTGGTATCAAGGAACTCTGCCAACAGGTTTTCCAACTCTAAAAGCCCAGCTGGTCGCAATGTTGTAGTGCCGCCAGTTGATGGTTTTGGCTTATCGACTCCGGGAACCCCGTTTTTGACTGCATCTTCTGTGGCTCGCACTGACCAGCCATCTTTCACAGCAAGGGCAGCGAGTTGTTCCATCACGTTGGTCGATGTACTTGCTAACAATGCTCGTGCATGACCCGCCGTGAGTCGGCCGTCTGCCAAATATCCCTGAACAGCTGCAGGTAGCGACAGCAATCGCAATGCGTTCGTGATTGCTGCACGACTCTTGCCAACCCGCTTCGCTATCTGCTCATGCGTCATTGAAAAATCTTCAGACAGTTGCTGGTAGGCCGATGCCTCTTCCAGCGCCGTGAGGTCTTGACGATGCAAGTTCTCAACGAGAGCTTGTTCAACAGAACCCAGTTCATTGATCTCTCGAACCACGACTGGAACAACTGACAGTTTGGCTTTCTGAGCAGCACGCCAACGCCGTTCACCAGCAATCAGTTGGAATTTGCCCGGTGACATCTCGCGAACAAGCAATGGCTGCAAGATGCCAATTTCCTTGATCGACTTTGCCAAATCACTCAATGAATCTTCATCGAAATGAACACGCGGCTGATGTGGGTTCGGCTCAATAGAAGATGTCGGTACATCACGCAATGCAGATGCCGGCAGTTCTTCGCGCGGCGCTGCAGGTTTTGAGCCTGTGGCGGGTGCTGGTGTTGTGGGGGCTGGTGCGTCTTCTCTCGTCGTGGGGATGAGAGTAGAAAGTCCCTTACCTAGCTTTCGGCGTTCGACCATGGCTCAACTCCTTTGCTACGTCGCGGTATGCCTTTGCGCCCTTTGAGGTGCTGGCGTGCTTCAAGACCGAGCGTTCCATCGATGGCGCTTCTGCCAATTTCACGTTGTACGGGATTGAACTGCGAAAGACTTTGCTGCCATATGCAGAACGGAGTTCGGCTTCAACTTCTGATGACAGCTTCTTGCTGCCTTCAGACATCGTCAATAAATAATGGGCTATTTCAAGGGTCGGGTTCAGTGCCTGCTTCACTTGCTTCACTACTTCGCTGAGGTCGCGAAGGCCTTCCAGTGCAAAGTATTGGCATTGCACGGGTGCCAAGATGGCATCGGCGGCCATGAAAGCATTGACCGTCAAGCGTCCCAAGGTGGGCGGGCAGTCAAGCAGCACGTAATCCCAGTCATCGCGGCAGGCATCAATTGCGTCTTTCAAACGTGGCTGAGGGAACATCTCGGCCACCAGTTGGGCTTCAACTTCAGCTAGTGCCTGACCAGTAGGTGCAGGAGCAACGAACAAGTTCTTTTCCGCCGTGGGCTCAATGATGCTGTCCAGGGTTTCCTCGCGGCGCAAAACTTCAGCAATGGTGGGTGCGTCATCTGGGGGTCTGACGCCAAGACCAGATGACGCATTGCCCTGAGGGTCAAGGTCGATGATCAGGGTTCGAAAGCCCAACTCGGCAAGTGCGGCCCCCAAGTTGATGGCGGTCGTGGTCTTGCCGACGCCGCCTTTCTGCAGTGAGATGGCAAGGACAGTGGTGTCTGAATTGCTCACGAAGGGTTGTCTCCTGCTCTTTTCGTTGGGGTGGACACTGCCAGTGTAGGTGCCGCCTGTGGACAACGGGTGGATGTTGGCTGATGTTTCACGTGGAACATTGGGTTGATTGGAGGGGGAGCCCGGAATGTTTCACGTGAAACATCTGAAGGTTTTTGGTCTGGCGATTGTTTCACGTGAAACAAACCCTCAACCTAGTAACTCAAGGGTTTGCTGTCAGGCAGACCACGCCGGGGTGGTATTCCGGGGGGTCAAAACCGAGCCGATTGAGGAGCTCAACTGGCCATCGGGAGGGGTCAGAAATGGGGGGTTCGGACACGATTAACGTCCCTCCGTTTTTTAGGAGGGGTCGCGCAAGGGTGGCCGTGACCTCGGGTGAAGCGAACCCTCGACACACCACTGCGTCGTACTTGCCGGCATGCTCTGCGCTCTGGCCGAGTACTGCAACATCGGCTGTCAGCACCTTGACCCGATCGCGAATTCCCATTGCGGTGACCCCGCGGGCAAGTGCGTCCATCCGGGCTTCGCGGCGATCAGTCAGGACCAATGTCAGGTCTGGGCGGTCTATTGCAATGATCAGACCCGGTACTCCGGCCCCTGTTCCGATATCCATTACTGCGCCGGTAAGACCTACGAGGGCATCAACAAATAGGCGCGAATGAGCAATGACGTCGGGGATGGGCAGTGACCCAAGAGTGCCAAGTCGCTGGGCAGTGCCGAGGACATCTTCAAGGCTGCGGGGTTCTGGCACGTCATGAATGTAGTGCGCAATAAGCAAAAGGCCCGCCATACGGCGGGCCTTTCACAATAAAGAGTGCTTATTCAGCTGGTTCAACGACCACCCGGCGGCGAGGGTCTTCGCCCTCAGAGCGGGTGACAACGCCTTCGAATTCCATGAGAGTGTCATGAACGATCTTGCGATCAGCTGACGACATTGGCTCAAGCATGCGTGGTGAGCCAGTTTCTTTCACTTCAGTTGCAACCTTTTGGGCAAAGCGGCTGAGTGCTTCGCGGCGACGCTCGCGGTAGCCCGCAATGTCGATGCGAAGGCGAGTGTCCTGGTCGCCAAGGCGACGCTGGCTCGCAACGCGAGTGAGGTCTTGAATGGCAAGAAGTGTTGCGCCACCAGGCCCAACCATGAGTCCGAGCTCTGATCCATCGACCAGTACTTCAATCTCTTCTTCTACTCGACTGACTTTCACAGAACCTGTGGTACCAAAGGCTGTGACGAGACCATTGAGGAACTCAGCTGCTGCCTTGCCCACTTCTTCGGGATCGACTTCAATCTTTTCGCGTGGCTCACGAGGCTCGCGTTGTGGGCGATCTTCGCGTGGTGCACGCTCACGACGCTCTCCGCGCTCAGCATTTTCCTTGCGGGGACGCTGTTCACGTGGCTCTGATGATTTCTCTGCTGCTTGCTTGCGGGGGCGACGCTCGGTCTTGCCGCGAGGAGTTGCCGGACGCACGCGTGCACGCACGCGAGCTTCACCGCGGGTACGGCCAAAAAGGCCTGCCTTTGGTTCGTCAACTATTTCAAATTCAGCGTCGTCTTCTGCAACGCCCAATTGGTCGAGTGCTGCTTCTTTGGC
>CAFBQH010000030.1_pt1 | contig 14789 bp, 13 predicted proteins | sample 7269951 | NCBI WGS metagenome assembly CAFBQH01 (sample SAMEA6814174, study PRJEB35770) | freshwater metagenome | biome: Freshwater; feature: Freshwater reservoir; material: water | place: Czech Republic | collected 2016-11-09 | depth 30m m
ATGATTGCGGCTGACACTGTGAGTACGCCGCCGATGATGACTTTCAAGGTGCCGTTGATACGGGTGAGTTCTTTTTCGATATTGCCGATCCGGTAACTGATCGGTTCAAAATCTTGTTTGCGGGCGACGTCCGACCAGCCTGAGGGTGGCAGGTGTTCCATGAGTATGTTGGCCACGTCGTCTCCTAGGTGTGATCGCAGCCCGACCTGCATGTCGAACCGTTGTGCTTCGCTGATTGTCATAGTAAATCCTTTTGTATGGCTTTGTACAGCGATGTGTGCGATACATGTCAGAAATGGAAATACTCTTCCCTGGCGGGGTGAGACTTTGGTTCCTAGGCCAGATACTTGGTTATCCACTCCGCAAAGTCTGCGGTGCGGCCGTGGAAACGCTCAAGTTCATCTTTGATCAGGATGACTTTTAGACCTTCGGTAGTGCGTTGCAATACGGCAGGAAACTCACCGGCGAGCGCAATGAGGACATCGTCAGGTGCGTCATCTCGGTGAAAGAGGCGAAACGGGACAGCAAGTGAATCGGCACACTGTTTCCATTCGGCCTTTTTAGTAAAGAGACCATGAGTCAGTTCGCATAGCGAACAATGAGTGATGCCGAAACGAGCACCCACCCAATAGGAGATCTCGCCCAACAATGTTGAGTCAGCGTCATAGACCCCAATGAGTTCAACGACGGGTGATGTCATTCCTACAGTTTGATGTTCAACTTGTCAGACCAGCGTCCGCCAACCTTTTTCACGCCACGAATTTTGCATGACCATTTGCCTTTAGTGAGATTCTTTACGGTGACGGTTGATGTTTTTGCTGTTGCGAATTTTGTCACGATGCCTTTAGTGCACATTGCTTGGTAACTGGTCGCCCCACTGACAGATGCGCCCACCACTTTCACCTTTGTAGACGATGCACGAGAAGCGCGACGGATAGTAGGTGCACGCAAGAGTGAAGTCTTCGGCTTGATCTTCAACGTTGGTGCAGTGGAATAGCGCAATGCTGCTGTATGAACACCTTGTGATGCCACTGCAGTGCCATACAGACGAATGTCTGGCATGGTGATCAACAAGCCCGGAATAGGGGCAGTAACTCGCGTGGCAGTTGACGCCACTTTTGTGGTGACACCTGAATCCGTACGGGTGGTCGAAAGTGAAGTTGCCAGAACGTCTGCAGTAGTGCCGTACGCAAACTGGATAAACGTGTCAGGTACAAACGCACTGTATTTCAGAATGTTGTCGGTGCCATCTGGCCGTTTTGCTGGCCCAAGAAGATCAACGCTAAAAGTTAACGCTGTTTGATCGAAGACTAAGCCGCCAGTGACAGAGGCATTACTTGAAACCCACATACCTTTTTTAGAGTCGCGAAGTGTGCCTGGTGATTCGTAATTCAAAACACCTTGTGCATAGGACTTGTAGTCGTAAGTGCTCGTCGGATTATTGCAGTCGTCTTCACAACCAATTGCTGCTGTATAGGAATATGTCCGAATTACGCCGGTGGTGATCCAATTTCCGTCAACTTGATTGACGTCAATGTAATTTACATCAGAGCTAGCAAACAACTCAGGAGACGGTCTGAATGCACCGGTGTTGATTGCAAAAGTTGCAGCTGTTCCGACGGGTATTTCCGGAGCAAGTTCCTGGAACGCAGGAACGCCGCTAGGGCGATTGACTTCAAGTTCATACACAAGACCCGGTTGCTTGTAATCCTTGATGTTGTAGATCCATGCTTTGAATGAGATGTTGAGGCTTGCATCAGGAGTTTCAAACACTCCGTCATTATTGAGATCGACTCCCCACGATGCGACACAGAATGTTGTAACAGTTGCACTGCACGCGGGGAACTGATCAAAATCCTTGTATGAAGAAGGGACGTCTGCAGTGGGGTCGGGGTCGACAGCAGATGCAATCGAATGCGGGACCACAGCAGATGCAGCAAGAATGCTCACTACAGCGAACAGGCGACGAAGACGGCGGGATTGAGATGTATGCATATTCCAACTTTACACATTTTCCTAATTAGTTCGCATAGCGAACAATGAGTTCCGTGATGAAGGAGAAGCTTGTCAAGAAGTCCGGCTGGCAAAGCTTCGAACGCTGCGTTTGTCGGGGCGAAAACCGTGAGAGGTCCTTCGCCTGAAAGTGCTTCACCAAGGCCAGCTGCTGTTACAGCAACAACCAAAGTAGAGAAGTCTTCGTTGCCCCATCTGATCCGCAGGCAGATAGCAACTGGACTGATGCTGCAGCCATAGCGATAATTGTCTTTTTCATGTTTTCACTCTTGTGAATTTTGTGGCCCAACTGGTCCGTTGGTCAGCACAGAGATAATTCAACACCGAGAGGAATTATCGGCGCCCTAGCCGTTCTGTGTCACATTTCCGCATTCTCGTCAGACGGGATACGGCTGAATTCTGCCTGCAGGGGCCCTTTGCGTGGGTCCAGGGTCGGCCGTTTAGCTATTTGTTCATTTAAGAACTTGAGAAATCCGCTGTACAACTTTTTTCTTGCCGACAGTACAAGTGATCGTTAACGAGGCCTTTTTAGTGGCGGAGAGTTTTAACTTCGTGCGCAAGGTTGCAGAGGTGAGGGAAGTACTGATGAGACCTTTCGAGCTGCTCTTCACAGTCTTCACCAACGTGATGTTACGTGAACCAGATTTGCCGGTAATTGAGCATGTTGCTTTACGGGCCTTGGAAACCGTGAACGACAATTTCTTGTTAGTTGGTAGAGCTTTCGGCTTGAACCGCAGAGATAGCGAAGACTTTGGCTTGGCGATAGCGCTTGCAAATTTCAGTACAGGCCGCTTGTAGCGAGCGCCTGCCGAAGCAGCCGATACGTTTGAGTTGGCCTCAAAGGGCATGTCAATAAGCAAAGCAGGCAAGATGCGCACGTCGGTTTGTATTCCAGAACCAGTTGCTCCTTCAAACGTGTTTGTTCCGCCTGTGACTGTTATTTCTGACGTCACTGTGTAACTGACGCAGATGACCTTTGTGAACTCATCTTTGCAGTTCCATTCAACGCTTGCTTGCGTCTTTGGCAAGTTGCCAAAGTTTTGAGCAATGGTTCCAGAGAGTTCACCAGTGGTTCCCAACGTGAGTTTCCAGGTGCAGTTGCGAGTGCCACTAAAGCCAACAGTCCAAGGCCAAGCCTTTGTTTGGGGCAGCACCATGTCGTTGCCGACAGGATCCGATGTTGGAATTGTCATCGTGTAGATAAAAGTTGTATCCATCTTGAATTCAGTCGTGCAGGTGGTGGCGAATGAACCAGCTCCAAATTTGGTTGATGTCACAGGAAACGAAGTTGTGGCATTGTCTTCCTTTGACACAGAGGGAAAATTGCAGCTTTGTTTCGGTGGGTTAACGGGTGCCCAAGTTGCTCGTGGATTGGTGCTTCTCCATACACCTACCTGGTTATTGATCTCGTCCATACGATCTTGAAAGTAGGTGCGGTTGAAAGCAGTTGTTGCCCCAACGGGATCAGTGCACGTAAAAGTTGCACCGTTGATTGTGACAATGTCGTCGAAACCCTCGTCTTTTCGAGTAAGAACAACATCACAAAGATTGATGTATGTCTCGTCAATAGTGGTTGAAGTTGCTCCACTAACTGTGGTGCTGCAACCTGCGACAACTGGAGTAGCGATTGGGGTGGTGGTTGAATCAGTCTCCGCTGAAGCATTCGTACTGAGGGCGATTGCTGTCGTCACAACAGTGATTGCCAATATGGCGGAGTTGAACTTCTTTGCTGACATGGCATGCTCCATAAATGATGTGGCTAAGTGGTAACCAATGGTGACTCTACTTCAATAGAGCACTTCGCGATATGAAGTTGGTGTTCCAACACGTAGCGCCCAAATGAAACAACTGTGATGTTCGCTTATGGAATGGCAAAGTCAACCAGCATCTCAACTCACCCGAGAGGGCCGACTTCGCTTTCGGCGAACTCATTTGTGCTCATGCGCAATGACCAGTCTCTTGTGTTGTATCGACGCCGTATACAAATGGCGCGAACAGCCTCGCCACCCGCGGCCTAGACAGTCGCCGCTCCCCATTTTCGAGAGTCAAAGATCAGTGCTGTGTGCTGTCTGGTTCACATTTCAGATAAATCTCGCTGAAGTGGGATAAAACCTAGTGACCTTGCTATCGGAATGAATGTTTCCTATTTGGGTGAACTATCATGGAAAACGGATGTATTCGGCGTTCTGGGCGAGTTTCGCTCCGAATTCCGTTCCTTCCGCGCCTTTAGCTCAGTTGGTAGAGCAACGGACTTTTAATCCGCAGGTCCTGGGTTCGAGCCCCAGAGGGCGCACCAATTGGTTGCCATATATATGGTGACCATGGAGGTTTGTTATGGACCAAAAAGTTCGAGTATCGCGTGAGGCTGACATTGTCACTGTCACGTTGTGTAACCCAGCCAAACGCAATGCATTGTCACTTGATGTTCTGAAGGAACTCACCGCTGCCTTTGAAGAGATTGCAGTATCTGATGCGGTGGGGGTTGTGTTGGCGGCGGAGGGTCCTGTTTTTTCGGCTGGACATAATTTCGGCGAAATGGCCGGTACGTCACGTGGAGATGCGTTCGATCTGTTTACTGTGTGTTCGAACTTGATGCAATTGATGCACCGAATTCCGCAAGTTGTTATTGCGCGAGTGCATGCACTTGCAACAGCTGCTGGGTGTCAGCTTGTAGCTACATGTGATCTTGCAGTTGCTGCTGAGTCTGCAGGTTTCGCGATTCCGGGTGGCAAGGGCGGATTGTTTTGTCACACGCCGCTAGTTGCAGTTGCGCGCAACTTGTCACCTAAGCGTGCATTGGAGATGGCCATGACTGGCGATGCAATTTCTGCGGTGACTGCTTTGGAGTGGGGTTTTGTGAATGTAGTTGTTGCTGATGATGAACTTGATGCAGCAGTGAATGAACTGATGGCGCGTGCAACACGAGGTTCACGTGAATCAAAAGCCATTGGCAAGCGTGCCTACTACGAACAGATTGTTTTGCCAGAAGATCAGGCCTATGAATTTGCTTCAGCTGTGATGGCTGATGCAGTGGTATCAGATGTTGCACAAGAAGGAATCGATGCATTTCTTGCGAAACGCTCGCCTGATTTCGGTGGTAGGTAATAGGTATGAGCGTTGTGTTGCCCCCCGCTTCCATCATTGAAGTAGAACTTGCAGTTCAGGGAATGACTTGCGGTGCGTGTGCTGCCAAGATTCAGAGAGAACTGAACGAAATTCCAGGTATTGAAGCTGCGGTCAACTACGCAACAGAAACTGCCATGGTGGCTTTCGATGGAGATTCGGTTTCCGAGACGACTGTCATCAAAGCAATTGAACATGCCGGATATTCAGCGCGGGTAATGGATGATCAGCCATTCGATGATGATCTTGATGCACGACTACGCGCGGCGTCCATTCGATTGGGAATCTCAGTTGCATTCACAATTCCTGTGGTTTTGTTGTCAATGGTCATGGCGTGGCAGTTTCACAACTGGCAATGGTGGGCGATGGGGTTGTCGGCACCTGTTGTTACATGGGGTGCGTGGCCATTTCATAAAGCAGCTGTTCGCAATGCGTTGCATGGAACATCAACCATGGACACACTGATCAGTGTGGGTGTTGTTGCCGCAACTGCATGGAGCATTTGGGCAGTTGTCTGGGGTGATGCGATTGAGTCAGCCTCACATGCAGGAATGACCATGGCGCAATCCAGTTCTTCGCATGTCTATTTCGAAGTGGGTGCAACAGTTACGTCGTTCATTTTGGTGGGTCGCTTTTTGGAAATGCGGGCAAAGCATTCAGCAGGTGATGCGTTGCGGTCATTGTTGGCATTAGGTGCCAAGTACGCAACGGTGTTGCGCGATGGTGTTGAAGTGTCGATACCAGCATCTGTTGTGCGTGAAGGCGACATGGTTGTTGTGCGCCCAGGCGAGAAACTTGCTGCAGACGGAGTAGTTGCCGAAGGCTCTTCCAGCATTGACATGAGCATGGTGACAGGTGAGAGCGTGCCGGTAGATGTGGCCGTGGGTGATTCTGTGACATCAGCAACTGTGAACATGAATGGTCGCATTGTTGTTCGTGCAACACGAGTTGGTGCTGAAACAACGTTTGCGCGAATGGCAAAGCTGGTACGCGAGGCACAGGCCACGAAGGCACCTGTACAGAAGTTTGCGGACAAAGTCAGCAGCATTTTTGTGCCGACAGTGTTTGTTATCAGTGCACTCACGTTGGTGGGCTGGTTGTATTTCGATGGTGATGCTTCGAAAGCGTTTACTGCAGCAGTGGCTGTGTTGATTATTGCGTGCCCCTGTGCGTTGGGCCTTGCGACCCCCACGGCACTGATGGTGGGTAGTGGCCGCGCTGCTCAAATGGGAATCGTTATTAAAGGAATCGATGTTCTACAAAGCACTCGTCGTATTGACACCGTGGTGTTGGATAAAACAGGCACGGTCACAACGGGCGTTATGACATTGGTTGATGTGATGTGTGTTGATGGCGTGTCTCGCGATGAAGCATTGCGAAATGCCGGTGCCGTTGAGAAAAGCAGCGAGCACCCCATTGCACGAGCAATCGTGCGATCCGCTGAACAAGAAATTGGCGTGTTGCCAAGTCTTGATGAGTTTGAATCATTGCCAGGGGTGGGAGCGACCGGGCGTATTGGCGGCTTAATCATCACAGTTGGTCGTGAGGAAATGTTCCGCGAACGCCTAGTGATTCTGCCGAAAGTCATTCGTGAAGCGCTGGCGTCATCGCGCGAACTCGGTCATACCGCTGTCATCGTTACTTGGGATGGGCAAGCAAAAGCCGTGATTTCATTGGCTGATCAGCCCAAACCGACTAGTGCAGAGGCCATCGCATCGTTGCGTCTTATGGGTCTTGCACCCATTTTGTTAACTGGCGACAATGCAACAACTGCACGTGCAATTGCAGAATCTGTTGGCATTGAAACTGATGAACATCATCTGTATGCAGGCGTGATGCCTGAAGACAAAGTGGCAGTGGTGCGTGATTTACAAGAACGTGGCTACGCAGTTGCCATGGTGGGTGATGGTGTGAATGATGCAGCGGCGCTAACGCAAGCAGATGTAGGTATTGCAATGGGCGGCGGTACTGATGTTGCCATGCAAGCAAGCGATCTCACCATTGTGAACGGAGACTTGCGGTCAGTTCCTGATGCAATTCGATTGTCACGAGCAACGCTTCGCACTATCCGCACCAATGTGTTCTGGGCTTTTGCGTACAACGTGGCTGCAATACCGTTGGCTGCATCGGGGCGTTTGAACCCCATGTGGGCAGGCCTTGCTATGGCGTCATCATCTGTGTTTGTGGTGACAAATAGTTTGCGACTACGTCGCGTGAAGTTGCATCGTTCATAATTTTTTTGCCAATCCATTTTTGATGAGTGCATTTTGGACACTTTCTACTGCGTTATGACGATGATTACGAATGGTTCGTGGCGACACACCCCGATCATGTGCGATGTCATCTCCGTGTCTTCCAGTCCCGAGGCGTTGAAGTAGATCAATATGGCGTTCATTGACGCCGAGCTCTGAAGCAAGAGAAAGAACATCATCGAGTTCCACATCTACGGTTCTATTTGACGGCTCATCAATAATTTCATCAAACTCTTCAGTGTCGATTTTTATTTCGGGAACCCGACGCAAACGTTGATTACGTACAAAGCCGTAATACTCAACATCTCGAACCAGATTGGCTGCAATCTTTGTTTGGCGACGGTCACACGGAAATTCACGAATCACTATCCATGCAGTGGAAATTGCGTCTCCGATTGCATTGTGAACGCCCCCTTGAGTGATGCGTCCACGGCGTCTAGCCACTGACAGGACCGCAGGCATGATGCGGTGAAGACATACGCGTGCTGCAAGGTCGTCATGTGCAGCAAGGCGAGTGATGTGCCACAACACGCGGTCGCCTTCTGAGTCGTCGAATGGAGTTCCGAATCCGCACACCGTGAGTAAGTCGTCAAGATCCGTCACTGGGCGTGGCAGAAATGACCATGAATTCACCGTACGTAGCACTGCCGGGCGGCGGCTAAGTCGTGCCCATTCGTCAATGAATTGACGGGCAGGTCCTGATGTCACTGTGGACCACACCAAGGAAGTGGGTAGCGCGGAGTCATCATCTGCATCAGCGTCAGATTGTTGGTAATAGGGATGTATTGCATGTGTCATGCACGGACAATGCGAAACACCTCTTACCTGGGGTTAACTCCCATGACTCACCTGGGGTCTCACCCGTTCGGCAATACTGGAGGAATGCGCATCACACTTCCGTCAGGAACCCCCGCTGAAATAGTTCGACATGATTCTCCTGTTATGGGGCTCGTAGTGGCGCCCGATATTTTCGGCCTTCGTCCGTTGTACGACGACATGGTCAAGCGATTTTCTGATGAATGGGGAATGTCAGTCATTGCAGTTGAACCATTTCCCGGAGTTGAACTGGGCCCAGACGTTGAGCCTCGTTTTGCTGCTGTGCCAGCTCTTGATGACGCAAAAAACTTGCGTGATTTGTTAGAGGCTGCAGATGCATTGGGTACAGAGACTGTTGGTCTGATTGGTTTTTGTATGGGTGGTATGTATTGCTTTAAGGCTGCGCGCGATGAACGATTTGCTCGCATCGTCAGTTTTTACGGAATGATTACGCTGCCTGAAGCATGGCGTGGCCCAACACAAGGCGAGCCACTCGGCATGTTGATCTCTGGCTATGCAGAAGGTGTTCTTGCAATAGTGGGTGAGAAAGATCACTACACACCGATTGTTGATATTGATCAGCTGCGATCAACTGGCGTACAAGTAGTGCTGTACCCAGAGGCAGAACATGCATTTGCACATGATGCATCACGTCCGGCTCACAGACCTGATGATGCAGCTGATGCTTTTGCCCGTGCGAAGGCTTGGTTACTCAGCGCAGTGCGCTGAGATTGTTATAACGCGCGTTGCGAGAGTTTTTCGCGGTCAAGAATTTTGTACGAGCGATCACGCTGTTCAAGCCAGCGCAATTTAATGAAACTGGCAATGGCTTTGTTTACGCGTTCACGAGATGCGCCCACCATGCCTGCAAGTTCTTCTTGTGTGACAGGCAAAGTGAAATCATCTTTTCCGTCTGACAATTCAAGAAGTCTTTTCGCAGTGCGGCCTGTGACATCAAGGAACACACTGTCGGCCAATGCCTGGTCCATTGCGCGCAAACGGCGGCTGAGCATGCCGATGACATTCCACATCAATGCACTTGATGAGTTGAGTTGTTCAGTGACAGCGGAGTAGGGAAGTTCAAGAACAGTTGATGGTTCAAGTGCGCGGGCACCGGCTGAACGTGTGCTTGCGTCGAGCATGCCCATCTCTCCAAATAGGTCACCCTCATCCATCAATGCGATAACAGTTTCACGATTATCGAAGGGCTTGTTACCAATAGCGATCGCTATGCGACCCGAGAGGACTACGTAGATGCTGTCGGGGTCATCGCCCGATTCAAAAAGAACATCTCCTCGAACGAGGTTTTTGACTTTGCCTGCCGCCGCAATGAGGGAAAGCATGGATGCCGGGGCATCTGCAAAGAATTCTGTGCCTGCGAGAACCTGTTCGTGTGCCATATCTATTTGACCGTACTACCCTGCGGTCATGGCTGAAAATGAAATCGTATGGACAATTGTGGTCGCGGCCGGGTCTGGGCTCCGATTTGGAGCCGCCAAGCAATTTGAGACCATCGGAGGCAAGCGAATCGTTGATTGGGCTGTCGACGAAGCTATTCAGCATTCAGTGGGCGTCATTGTGGTGTTACCGAAGGGTCAAGCCAACGGACCTGGCCAAGTAGAGGGCGGAGCTACCCGATCTGAATCAGTACGTCGTGGATTAGCCGCCGTTCCGGCAGACGCCACCATTGTGTGTGTTCATGACGCAGCCCGGCCGTTTGCCAGCCCAGCCGTTTTCCAGCGTGTTATTTCTGCTGTCGTTGATGGCGCTGATGCGTCAGTACCCGGTATTGCAGTAGTGGACACCATTAAGCAAGTGAATGAATCTGAAGTGGTTGTTTCAACGCCACGTCGCGAAACGTTGCGTGCAGTACAAACTCCTCAGGCGTTTCGTGCATCGTCATTGCGGCGTGCACACGAACAGGGCGGCGAAGGAACTGATGATGCTGCTCTTATCGAGCGCATTGGTGGAGAAGTTGTTGTTGTCGAAGGAGAAGTTGTGAATAGAAAAATCACTTCACCTGAAGATCTTGAGTGGGCTGTTGCTCACGCGATCAGATTGCTAGCTGGAGAAATCTAATGGTCGACATTCGTGTCGGTCAGGGTTTTGATGTCCACCGCTTTGCAGAAAAAACAGAGCCTGGCCGCGTATTAGTTCTTGGTGGCGTCGCATTTCCTGGTGAGCGCACGCTTGTTGGTCACAGCGATGCAGATGTCATTGCACATGCAGCAGCAGATGCACTGTTAGGTGCTGCTGGTCTTGGTGACATTGGGCAGCATTATCCCGATACAGACCCCGCATGGAAGGGCGCTGATTCTCTAGCAATTTTGCGTGATGTTGCGAGCAAGCTTTCTTCGCAAGGTTGGCGCATCGGAAATGTTGATTGCAGTGTGGTGTGTGAAGAACCACGTATTGCGCCTCATCGTGATGCAATGATTGCATTGTTGTCAGCAGCTGCTGGCGCACCCATTTCTGTCAAAGGACGCAGGGCAGAAGGCCTGGGTTCTATTGGCCGTGGCGAAGGAATCGCCTGTTTCGCATCAGCACTTATTATGAAGGAGTCGTAGTCATGGCACCACGTAAACCAGCCAAGTCAAGCAGTCCCAAAGTGAATACCGGTAAACCAGGTCGTGCACCAGGTGGCCGCGACACGGGAAGTGGAAGAAGTAGTGGAAAACCACCAAGCACAGGACGCAGCAGCGGTGCATCATCTCGCAGTAGTGGCCCACGTGAAGGCGGACCTCGGGGTCGCCCCATTCGTCAATCAGATGCACGTCGTAGTGCACCTGTTGCAAAGGGTCTTGGTGGTGAACAGATCGAAGGTCGTCAGGCGGTTCGTGAATTACTGATCGGTCAACGTCGCAAAGTGAAAGAGATTTGGATCGCACAAGATATTGACCCAGCAGCAATTATCGATGACATTCAACAACTTGCAGATGCAGCACGGGTCACTGTTCTTGAAGTACCTCGACGCACGTTGGAAGACACTGCACGAAGTGAAGCGCCTCAGGGTGTTATTGCTTTTGCGCATTCGCTAGAAGAAGCAGATTTCAATGCGCTGATGACAAAGAGAAACGGCGTGATGCCATTTCTCGTTGCAGTCGATGGTGTGACAGACCCAGGCAACCTTGGTGCGTTATTGCGCTGTTGTGATGGTGCAGGTGTCACTGGTGTGATCTTGCCAAAGCATCGCGCAGTGCACGTCACGCCAACAGTGGCTAAAACTTCCGCGGGCGCCATCGAACACATCCCGATGACATTGGTGCCGGGCCTTCCTGTTGCCATCACACAAATGCGCGACAAGGGAATCTGGGTCGTGGGTCTTGATGACACCAGTGACAACACCCTGTTCGACATCGCCAACTTCGCCACCGACGGTATTTGTATTGTCCTTGGCTCTGAAGGCACGGGGCTTTCCCGGCTCGTTCGCGAGCGGTGCGACACCATTGTCAGCATTCCGATGCTTGGCCAGGTGTCGTCTCTGAATGTGTCGGCGGCTGCCGCCTTGGCCACTTATGAAGTGACCCGTGCGCGATTGGCATCTCCCGCCTAGGATTGTCCTTCACCTTGCCGGGTTAGCTCAGTGGTAGAGCAACGCACTTGTAATGCGTAGGTCGTGGGTTCAATCCCCACACCCGGCTCCATGTGTTGTGGCGTTTTCGCCATAATCTCTTTACATCCCTTATTTAGTAGGGCTTCTAGGGGTGTCATCCCTCTGTACTCGTATTGCCACTACCGTGTGGGCGTCTCCTATTTCTCTCTCGGAGGACCTTTTCCATGAGCCAACAAAAACCTCGCGGCCAACGCCCATCACTTTCATCACCCAGCACAGGCACCTTGGGTGTCGCAGTCGCTGTCGTAGCACTCGTGCTCGGATTCCTCATTTTGCGCGATGTGCGCGGTGATGGCGGTTCATCGATCGTCACCCCAACTAACCCCAGTGGCACCACCGACCCCAATGGAACTGTTGATCCGTCAGCGCCAACCACAATTCCTCCATTCAGTATCAACGGATTCAAGATTCAGGTTGCCAACGCATCAGGACTTGCCGGAAGCGCCGGCGACATGACCACCAAATTGCAAGACCAGGGTTACGTGGTACAGGTTGCAATGAACGTGGCAGCAGGCACTGCAAAGCGCATGAAGACCGGCGTGTTCTATCTTGCTGGTTGTGAAGCCGCATCCCAAAACGTTGCGGCAGTTCTTGGCGGCAATGTTGAAGTAGCTGCCATGCCACAACCAATTCCTGTGGAAACCGGATCTGTCGGTGAAGCATGCATCTTGGTATTGCTCGGAACCGATCTTGCTAACAAGCCTCTTGCAGGTGTTGTTGGCGGTGGCGGTGGTTCTGCAGCAACCACAACAACGGTTGCCGGTTAACAGTTACGAATTTTGCAGCATCTCGCGTGCTGTTTCTTCGATACAGCGCAAGACATGAGTCCTTGACTCTTCTGCACCAAATTTCTCAGTCAAACTACTGACGCGGAGATCTGCATATAAAGAAGTGTCCATTACTTCGTCAATGTCGCCGACAATTGCAGAGACGCTTGTTTTTGACTCTCGAGCGTAGTCACAGACACTTCCGACAACTTTTCCGTCAAAACTGGTGTCGTCGAGTAATCCTTCGCCAGTGATTATTAGATCAGTGTTGTGAATTGCTTCGTCGAAGTCGACTTCTTCAGCAACGATGTCAAAGCCAGGCATCAATGTTGCGCCTAACGCAGCAAGCGCGCCAGCTAGCCCGCCTGCCGCACCAGAGCCAGGAATTTCAGTGACATCAATTCCGTAGTCAGATTCATACATTTGTGCGAGTCGTTCTAAACGACCAGACAAGAGGTTCACTTGCGATGGTGTTGCTCCTTTTTGTGGAGCAAATACTCGTGCTGCGTCGGCAAACAGCGTGTCAACGTCGCATGCAACGAGAAAATCAACTGCAAGAAGTCGCGCCGGTGTACTGATTGCGCGCAGAGCTCCGTAGCCGCCGTCGGTTGTTGCTGATCCGCCAAGACACACGATGATTTTCTTTGCGCCTTCATTCAGTGCGATATCGATGAGCTGTCCAGTGCCAGTAGTAGATGCAGCTACCGCATCGTTCTGTGACGCACCGCCGACCAACGTGAGTCCTGATGCTCGAGCCATTTCAATAACAGCGACGCCACGATGAAGTCGCCACTCGGCTTGAACAGGGTGGCCAAGAGGTCCGGTAACAGTGGTGACACGGTTGACGCCACCAAGAACTTCGAGCGTGCCTTCGCCGCCGTCAGCCATGGGCATTTCCACGCAGTCAATATTGAGGTTCCAGCAGGCATGACCGATCGCTGCACAGACCTGTGCCGCCGTTGCTGTTCCTTTGAACTTGTCGGAAGCTGCAAGTACGCGCACGAACCCACCTTAGATGCGTCCTAAGGTTGAGCCATGAGCACATTGAACGACTTAGACGCAATCGACCAGGCCACACGTATCTCTTCAGGCGAAGTGTCGGCTCGAGAGATGGTCATGGCAGCCATTGCACAAGCCGAAAAACTAAATGGGTCAATCAATGCCATCATTCACCCTCGTTTTGAACGTGCATTAGCTGAAGCAGATTCTGCATTACCGAGTGGACCGTTTACCGGAGTTCCAATGGTGTTAAAAGATTTAGGCGCACCGCTAGCCGGCGAGCCACATCACATGGGAACTCGCTTCTTGAAGAACGAAAAATACATCGCAGCTTCTAGTAGTTATCTGACGCAGCGTTTTTTACGCGCTGGTTTCATTGTGATTGGTCGAACAAACACGCCAGAACTCGGCAGCACCATTACAACTGAGCCATTGTCGTACGGCCCAACGCGCAACCCATGGAATCTCGATCATTCAACAGGTGGGTCTAGTGGTGGATCAGCAGCAAGTGTTGCTTCACACATTGTTGCAGTCGGGCATGCGAACGATGGAGGCGGTTCAATTCGAGTACCAGCAAGTGAATGTGGGCTAGTTGGTCTGAAGCCATCGCGCGGAAGAGTTAGCAAAGGTCCTGATGTAGCAGAGACATGGATGGGCTCGACTATTGACGGATGCGTGACTCGCACTGTTCGTGATACGGCTGCAGTGCTTGATGTTATTTGTGGATATGAAAGTGGTGACCCATACACAGCGCCTCCATTTACTCGGCCCTTGTCTCAAGAAGTTGGCGTGAACCCTGGGCGCTTACGCATCGGAATTCTTAGTCATCCGACATTTGAATACCAATTAGATGATCCGCAATCGCGAGAGTCAGTGAACAAAACTGCAGAGAAGTTATCTGCACTGGGTCATGACGTAGAGATTGCATGGCCTGAAGCTTTAAGTGAAACGCAATACGCAGGAAAGTTCACCAGCGTTGTAGCTGCGTGGACGCACAATGACATTGCTGCATTCGAAAAACTTTTTGGGCGCCCAATGGGCGAAGATGATCTAGAGCCAGACAACATTCGTATGCGCGAAATGGGGCGTGCAGTGACGGCCGAAACGTATTTGGAAAACATGGAATGGATTCATGCGTGGTGCAGGCGAGTGGTGAAGTGGTGGGAACCAGTCGACGGGTCGCGCGGGTTTGACATTTTGGTGACG
>CAFBQH010000031.1_pt1 | contig 14651 bp, 15 predicted proteins | sample 7269951 | NCBI WGS metagenome assembly CAFBQH01 (sample SAMEA6814174, study PRJEB35770) | freshwater metagenome | biome: Freshwater; feature: Freshwater reservoir; material: water | place: Czech Republic | collected 2016-11-09 | depth 30m m
AGCGTCGTCCACTTCTTATGCGGTGGCTGTTACTCGCTCAAGTGCGACCACTACAGCGGCACCGACTACAGCGGCACCGACCACAGTCGCACCCACCACAGTGGGGCCAACAACAGTCGCACCAACAACTATTGCTCCAGCATCACCGCCCTCCGGAAATACTCCAAATTCAGGATCAAGCAGTTCGTCGAGTAGTTCATCATCCTCGAGTGGTTCAGCTTCCACCTCCACTTCAAGTGGTGTGGTCACATCAAAAGTAGGCAAGAGTATTGCGTCATCAACATTGTTGAAGGCTGCTGCTGTCACTGTTCCAAAGGGTGCCAAGACAACTGTGAGTTCGTCATCGTCCAAGAAAGTGTGCAAAGTTTCCGGGACCACTGTGAAAATGGTGGGCAAGGGAACTTGTTCTGTGACAATCACCGTGAAATCCAAGACTGGGAAGACCATGTCCACCAAGAAGGTGAAGATCACCGCCTAGCGGTTAACTATTTGTTTTTTGAAGACTTTGCAAGGGGCGCAAACTTTTCAGAACCACCTACTAGGTAAATGATTGCTGCAATCGCTGTGTCGCCCCAACCTTCTTCAAGTTCGGGAAGACGCGAGAAATCAAGTAACACGTGGCCAAATAAAAGACCGTGAATCATGTACGTCACCGTATGTAGGTCAAATTGTGGCTTGATCCAACCGCGATCACGAAGAATTTCTAAAGTTTCGGTGAAATAGAGATGACCTTTTACCTGTGCAGCACGAACCGAATCGGCCAGCTTTTTATTGCTAGTTGCCGAAGAAAACACCCGAATGCGATTCCGGCGAAACTCGATGAATTCTTTAGTTGACGTGGCATGCATCAGTTCAGTCAATTTGCCGAAGAACTCTTTTTCCGACGTAGAGGTTTCGACTAGGAGGCGAAACACTGCGTTGTCGTTATTCAGGCTTTCGGTCAACTCTTCCAGTTGCGCTGCGTATACAAGGCCAAATTTGCTTCCGAAATGGTGGTACAAGGAACTTCTGGCAGTTTTTGAGTTCTCGAGAACTACTTCAACGTCAAACTCATCGACGCCGTGTTTTGAAAGTTCTTTGCGAGCCTCAACCATCAGCCTGGCCATTGTTTCCACGCCATCGCTTCTTTTCGGCACATTCTTGACTACTGCCATACGTTTTCCCTTTCGTCATACGAATAGTAGCACCACAACTGAATAACTCATCTAATTGGAAAAATGTCAATTTGCCCATTCATCAGACCGTGGGCCGATATGGGTCTGTAATCTCTAGTCATGTCTGACACACCCGATCCTTCAATCGAAGAGACGGCTGCCGCGCCAGTTGCCGCGCCGGAAACAGCGGCCGAGAAGGCCGAACGTCGCCGTTGGTGGCAACTCATGCGTTTCATGAAGCGTGAGGGTGAAAAACGTGATCGCTCCATGATGTTCAATGCAGCAGTCACTGTGGGGACAACCGCATTGGTTGCTTTCACCGCAATGTACGCAACTCTTAGTACCACCAATAAAAACCTGAATGAAACTCGACGTGGGGCACGAGTTGTTGCATTGGTAGAGGAATGGTCTGTCACCGTTGCTGACGCTTCGTCAGCGATTGAACTTCTTGGTCAACGTGCAAATGACTTGTGGGCATATGGCGCAGCTATTGAACAGCAAGGCGTGATTCTTGATGAAGCATTGCGAAATGAAGCGTCAAAGGAAACGTCGTATTTGAAGGTGCGTCAGAACTTGGCGTTCTCAACAGCAAAAGCTGGTCTCGTGTCATCAGACGTTACGAACACCTGTCTTGACAAATTTGTCACGATGCTTGATACGTGGCAAAACGCATTGAACTGGACGCGGTCATCTCTTCAAGTGGAAGAAAGCATTCAATCCGGAATTGAAGCGGTCACTATGCAACAAGACAATCGAGTTGCATTGTCAGATTCGCTCACCATTGTTCGAAGTTTGGCCCGAACAGAACTTGCAACTGCTGGTTCAGATGGTTCGTCAGTGAAATGCAATATTCCTGATGAAGACAAACTGTGGGCCAAGCTGATTCCGGCAGACCCAGCAGCGTAAAGTCAACGCTGCTTGATCATAAATTAGAGTTCAAGAGTTTCAATACCGCGACAGAACAATTCCACTAATTGAATCAGGCTGTTGTTGATATCGAATAACTCTGGATGACCGTGGTCTTTTTCCAGAACACAAAAACCGTGTAGCGCACTGCGCAATGAACGAGCACAATGTGCTTTCTGTGATGCAGAAATCTTGTAGTCGTCTAATGCCGACGTCAGTACAGAAATCACGCGAGCAAGTGACTGTTCGACTTCTTGGTTTCCAACAGATGGCACACGATCTGTTGCGCTGTATAAACCAGGATGCTGCTGAACAAATGTGCGCCATGCATGCGCGATAGATAAGACGGCGTCTTCTCGAGACCGTTGATCTATCGCTGCGGAAAGAGACACGACTAGTAGATCTCTGGCGCGCAACGACAACAGCATCCATAATTCTTCAATACCACTGACGTGGCGATACAACGCCGGCTGTTTTACGCCTGCATCAACTGCGATACGACTAAGGGTGACAGCGTCGATTCCTTCTTCATCTGCAATGGCAGCAGCCATATCAATGACGATTGCTCTATTCAGTCTGATCTTTTGAATTGTCATGCGACCTGATGAAAAAATCGTGAAATCCAGCCAGCAATACGTTGCTGGTCAAGTGGTTCTGACAATGTGGCACGAGCCGTATTGACTTGGTCGTCTCCAAATAATGAACGTCGAGTAGACAACAAATTGTCTGCAAGGGCTGTAGAAAACTCTGGGTGAATTTGCAAGGTCCATGCTCGATCACCGATCAGCATTCCACCAACTGGGCAATACGACGAGGTTGCCATCAGGCGCGCACCTGAGGGCAGTGATTGCACTTGGTCTTGATGACTTGCAGCTAACACAATGTCGCGTGGTGAATCCATCCAGGGTTGTTGTTCGACGATTTCATAATGTTTTGCTCCGATACCCCAGCCGACGTCTGCTTTAGCAACTGTTGCACCTAATGCTTGCGCCATCAATTGATGACCAAAGCAAATGCCGACATAGGGAATTTCCTGTTTCACCATGGCAAGCAACAATTGTTCAACATCGCGCAGCCACGCATGATTGTCATAGACGCTGAGTCTGCTGGGTGAGCAAATCCAACCCTCTTGTTCAGACAGTGATTGCGGCAATTGTCCTTCGTCGCATCGATACGTGGTGAGTTCAATATCAAGTGGTGCAAGAAGTTCTGCGTACAACTCTGGGTAATCGCCACCAATGTGAAGACTGCCCTGATCAATATGCCCCACCAATAAAAGCCCAATTTTCTTCATCGGAATGAGAACACTTTCGTTGGCCCTGTTGCAAGTGGTGGCAATAATCCCCGATCGCGCAATATAGGCATCACACCTTCTCCGAACCAGTACGCCTCTTCTAGATGCGGGTAGCCAGAGATAATAAATGCCTCGATTCCGAGATTGTGATATTCCTCAATTCGATCTGCCACTTCTTCGTAGCTTCCTACTAGTGCGGTACCAACACCTCCACGCACTAGCCCGATACCGGCCCAGACGTTCGGGTGAATTTCTAGTTTGGTGAGGTCGCCGCCATGTAAATCAAATTGTCGCCGTTGACCAACAGATTGTGTTTTCAAGAAATCTTCACGCGCTTGTGAAATTGCATCGGGTGCCATTGACTGAAGAATGCCATCAGCTACTGCCCACGCTTCGTCGCTTGTTGGCCGTGCAATGGTGTGAAAGCGAATGCCGAATCGCATACTGCGCCCTTGCGCGGCTGCAATTGACGCCACGCGTTCTTGGCGTTCCTTAATTGCATCTGGTGTTTCGCCCCATGAGAGATAGAGATCAACATTGTCGCCCGCGACTTTTTCCGCAGATGCCGAAGCGCCACCGAAATAGATGGGTGGAATTGGGTGTGGTACTTCACGTGTTGTGGCGTCTGTGACTTCAAAGAACTTTCCCTTGTATGTAAAGGGTTCACCAGACCATGCGCCACGCATCACTTCAATGAACTCACCAGTTCTTTCGTAACGAGTTTCTTTATCTTCGGTGATTCCGAATCGAGCTAGTTCAGCTTGTTCGGCTCCGGTCACAATATTGACTAGGCAACGTCCATTCGACATGCGCTGAAATGTACTGGCCATTTGTGCGGCAAGGGTTGGAGTCAAAAGTGCAGGGCGGAATGCAACAAGGAATTTGATTCGCGAGGTCAGTGCAATCAGCGATGCTGTAGCAAGCCACGCATCTTCGCAGCCTGTTCCACATGGCGTCAGTAACGCCTCGAAGCCAAGGTCTTCACACGCGCGAGCAATCTGTGCAAGGTACGTGTGGCTTGGTGCGCGATTGACTGAACTATCGCCAGGCAATACGTCTCGTGAGTCGCCACCAGTAGGTAGAAACCAATTCATTTCAATCATGGGGGTCCTTATAAGTGAAGTGGGATAAGTCGGATAGTGATAACAGAAGTGACAAGTACAAGAATCCATGATGACAGCCCAAGAAGTATTGGGCGTGCACCTAGTCGCGCAAGTTTTTTGACGTTGACTCCAGCGCCAAGACCAACCAGCGCAAGGCCAAGACACATCTTTTCTATTTGCTTAATGTTTGATAATGCATCAAGCGAGATGGCGCCGGTTGTACGAATACTGACCGTTAGTAAAAACAGAATGATAAAGAGGGGCAGGGGAGATAGTCGTTGTGATCCGACATGCGGATGTTCGTGTGGTTCGGCGTGTTTCTGAGTGCGACTATGTCGATATCCGTATGTAGCCACTAGCGGTGCAAGAAGAACTACACGAGTGAGTTTGACAATTACAGCAGGCGCTAATGAATGAGAGGAATAAGTAGTACTTGTCGCAATTACTTGAGCAACGTCATGGACAGATGATCCGGCCCACATTCCGAAGCGCACGTCTCCCATATTCATCAGATGCCCTAAGACCGGAAGGACAAAAATAGAGATACTTCCAAACAATGTGACAAGCGCAATGGCATACGTTGCATCTTCTTCGTCACCATCGATTGCGCCGGTCATTGCACTAATGGCTGATACGCCACAAATGGAATACCCCGTGGCAGTGAGCAACCCAAGACCTGGTGACACACCAAGAAGTCGCGCGATGTACTGCGTTCCAAAAAAAGTAATCAACACAACCGCGATAACAGCGAGAAACCCACGACTTCCCAGATGGGCAACTTCGCTAAACGACAATTGAAAGCCGAGCAGAACAATGCCGGCGCGCAAGATGTATTTGCTTGCAAATTTCAAACCGCTATCGAATGAATGTGGAATGAGGCCGAGATTGCCAACGATCGCACCGAGAACTAAGGACACTGTGAGGGGGGACACGCTTGCCCAATGAGTGCTGACGGCAAACCCGCAGGCGACTGCGATTCCAGCAAAGACCAGCCCTGGCACGATGCCGCCAAGGCGGTGCAGGGGTGAGACTTTCGAGGACATGTTAGAGACTCTAACAATTGAGATAGGCGTCCCCAACGGTTGGTGGGAAAGGGGTACACAGCCACGGAACCCAATAAATGGCTGAATCTGGGGGCTCTCCTTACCCAATCTTTACCGAGCGCCTCGTACGGTGAAAAGCGACAAGACGTCACCATCTCTATGAATGCCTCCACCAAAATATCGACCAAGCCTTCCGCACGGCCCAAAACCGCAGCGGTTCGGCGTCTCGCGCCCGCCCCCCGGACGCGAGCCATCAACAGCGATGTTCCCATCTTTATTGGGTTCATTGTTTTGGTCGCAACAGGTGTGTGGGCAGTTAATGGCGGTTGGGATGAAGTGGTTGGCGGATGGTCGCATCTGTGGCGAGCCAGTGCATCGCTCAGCGGAATCTGGACAACAATCGCAGCGTTGACCGGTTTGTTGTTGGCAGCTCGTCTTCCGTGGATGGAACGCTCTGCAGGTCTTGATCGCATTCTCATTTGGCACCGAATGGCCGGCGACACCATGGGGGTCATGTTGGGTGTTCACGTATTTACATCTGTCATGGCAGAGATGCCACTTCGTGGAGGTCTTGTATCCACTGTGAAAGACATGATCGGTCGCGAGTCGTACATGGGTATGGCAAGTATCGGTGCGCTCATTGTGGCGGTTGTTGTTGTGTCGTCCTTAAAGAATGTTCGAAACCGTTTGTCGTATGAGACCTGGTACTTGTTGCACCTTTCTGCATATGTCGGCGTCATCATTTCTTATAGCCACACCATCACTTTGGGATCCTTATTGTCTGGTGATCGTCTCATTAGATACATGTGGGGAATCTTCTTTGTATACGTACTAGTGCTTGTTGTACTTGCCCGTTGGTCAAGCGTGATTCATGCAATTCGTAAACCACTGACTGTTGTTGAAGTACAACGTGAAACTGAAGACACGGTTAGTGTTGTGCTCGGCGGATCACACATCACTAATTACTCCGGCGAAGCAGGCCAATTCATTACGGTGCGTATGTTGAAGCGTGGAACATGGTGGAAGTCGAACCCGTATTCATTATCAGCTGCGCCTACAACTGCCGGAATGCGAATCACTGTGAAAGACCGTGGAGATGCAAGTGCTGCAACCTTCCGCTTAAAGCGTGGAGACAAAGTTGCCGTTGAAGGCCCATATGGCATTGCAACTCCTGACATCTTCGATGGTTCTCGGCCACTGTTGATTGCCGGTGGTGTTGGTGTTACCCCTGTTCGCGCCATGCTTGAATGTCTGCCAAAGGGTTCTCAACCGTTAGTACTGCTGCGGGCGCGCAAAGTTGATGAGATTCCGCACTACAAAGAAATTTGTGATCTCACTGAAGCGCGAGGTGGCGAAGTGCGTTTAGTACTTGGCCGTACTGCTCAATTGAAATCTCGTGACCCATTTGCTCCGAAGATATTGCATTCACTTGTACCGAACCTCACGAACTGCGTTGCATTTGTATGTGGTCCAACTTCTTTAACATTCGCGGCTCGCAAGGGTTTGCGCGAAGCAGGCCTAGCCCCGTCCCGTATACATCTCGAATTGCCTTGGTGGTAAAAATGTCTCACCGTTCACCTTCATTATTACGCCGAGTATTTCCTGCATTTGCGCTGACCACTGTCGGCGTTGGAATGGTGCACTCACTTGATCGTCCTGCCGTTGTTGGTGCACAAGGGGCTCTGGCTCCGCTTGTTGACCCCACTGCAACAACAGTTGTTGCGCCAGTAACGAACGCACCGGCCGCAACGTCGGCTCCTGTTACCAATGCACCTGTTGGAACGTCAGCCCCGGCTGCAACGAACGCACCTGCAGCGACGAGTGCACCAGCTGCAACATCGGCTCCTGCTGCAACTTCTGCGCCTGTCACCAATGCGCCTGCAGCGCCTGCTGCTAATGACTGTGGAGCACTGACCGGAAATGGTTCACCTGTGACAATTACATGGCGTCGTGATTACGGCGTTGTTCAAGTTGCTGCAAAATTCAAGTCAGATGGCACATTGTGCAAAGCAACCGCGCAATACCAAACGTATGACAGTCGTTCAGAGCGCTATGAATCGTATGCGATTCCCATTTTGAATAAGCAGGCAGCAAACGCTGGAAGCGCCAACATTCAGGGCGTCTCTGGTGCAACCGCAGTGTCTGATGCTTATACGCAGTCATTGCAATCTGCAATTGATAATAAGAAGTAAGTATGCAAGCGAAGCATCGCGCTTCTTTCCCCATCATGGGGACCACAGCCAGTGTTCATGTCAATGATGAGATAACTACTGCAACGTTTGATGAAGTTGTCAGCGAAGTGAGAAATGAACTCACTCGACTAGAAGACATGTTCTCAGTGTTTCGTGAGACTAGTGAGATCAGCAGAATCAATGCAGGAACTCTGCATCATCTAGATGCATCACCAGAAGTCTTTGCGGTTCTTGATGCGTGTTCATGGTTAGAACAAGCATCAGATGGCGCTTTTTCCATTCGGCGGTCTCGTACCGCATCTGACATTAACCCTTCGGGTTTTGTGAAGGGCTGGGGAGGGGAACGCAGCGCATCACTGATGAGCAGCGCTGGTTTACAGCACTGGTACGTAGGAATTGGTGGTGATTTTGTAATGCGCGGTGGTTTGTCTGATGCACAACCATGGAGCATTGGTATTGCTGATCCGCGTGATGCAACACAATTAGTAGCAACTGTTGACGTTGTGGACGGTGCAATCGCAACATCAGGTAGCGCCGAACGCGGCGCACATATTTGGGATCCTCGCACTGGTGCACCAGCTGATGAGTTTTTATCTGTCACCGTGACAGGGCCAAGCCTCACCTGGGCCGATGCGTATGCCACCACAGTGTTTGTAATGGGTGAACCAGGGTTGAAATGGATTGCGCAGTTTGGCGAATACGACGTATTGCCGGTGCGACGAAACGATTAACCGTTTGTTGTGAAGCCAGCTAATGCCAGCGCTTCGTTCAATGTGCTGGCACGACGAATAGTGCAACCAGACTGAATATCAGGAGCACTGGCCGGAACAATGGCCTGTGTGAACCCGAGACGCGATGCTTCATTGAGGCGGCGTGCCAGATGACCAACCTGACGCACTTCACCTGCGAGACCAACTTCGCCAATAACTACAAGGTCAGCTGGAAGTGGAATGTTCGATACAGCCGACACCAATGCAAGACACATACCAAGGTCTGCACCTGGTTCAGTGAGTTTGACTCCGCCGACAACTGATGCGTAGACCTCGTGCCCAGACAAACTGATGCGAGCGCGACGTTCAAGAACTGCAAGCAGCATTGACAAGCGACCTTGGTCGAGACCTTGTGCACTACGACGCGCAGGCACTGAGGCACTGACTTGGTTTGTGAGCGCTTGTAGTTCAACCAGAAGTGGTCGTTGACCTTCAATAGTGGGCACGACGACAGAACCAGGAACACCGGTGCGACGATCTGTGAGAAAAAGCTGGCTTGCATCGGGAACACCGATGAGGCCCGCTTCAGTCATTTCGAAAAGACCAAGTTCATTGGTAGGTCCGAAACGATGTTTGGCTGCGCGCATGAGGCGTAGTGCATTATGACGTTCACCTTCAAACGACAACACAGTGTCAACAACATGTTCAAGAACGCGCGGACCAGCGAGGCCACCTTCTTTAGTGACATGCCCGACGAGCACTACAGAGATATTGCGGCGCTTTGCTTCTTGCACTAAACGATGCGCACACCCACGTACTTGCACAACAGAACCTGGTGAAGAACCAAGCTCTGGGTCAACCACAGTCTGAATGGAATCGATGACAACAAGCGTTGGTGAAATTTTGTCGATTGCAGCAATGATGTTTGGCAATGACATTTCAGGCAATAGCCACAAGTGTGGGCTGATGGCACCAAGTCGATCTGCACGAAGACGAACTTGTTGTGCACTTTCTTCTGCAGTGACATAAAGAGAAGGGCCAGTTGCACCTGCAAGCAATTGCAACAACAGTGTGCTTTTGCCGATACCAGGTTCACCACCGAGCAATGTGACAGAACCAGGTACTAAGCCACCGCCAAGTACTCGGTCAAGTTCATCGATTCCGGTTGGCACTGGATCTGATTCGTTCGGGTTGACATCGCCAATTGGTGTTGCAAGACCCGGAGGCACAAGAGCAAGACCCGCAGCAAGTGTGACGCGAGATTCTTCGGGGCCTTCAACTTCTTCAACAAGCGAGTTCCACGCATTGCAGACAGAACACTGGCCAGACCATTTAGGAAATGATGCTCCACATTCGGTACACCGATGTATGAGTCGAAGTTTTGCCACACCGTGACTTTATATGCGGGGTGTGCGTGACCGTTTATTCCGAGCGTTCAACACCATCATGATGAGGACCAATGAGCCCAAAACCCAAACGATGAGGAGACCCAGAACCAGAACTTTTGCGACGCGCGAGATACTTGAGGCGATATCTACATTGGTCACGCTGGTTGCCACGCTGGTGGGTGTGCCGTCCATTGGCACTCGCCACGTAATAACTCCGTCGGCGCTCTGACCAGTTGTGGCGTTGACCTTGCCTGGAAGAACAGCATCAAATGAGATTGATATTGCATCGCCAAGATCAAGCCCAGCTGCTTGTACGTCTGCTGCATACGGGGCGCCACCGAGAAGATTCAAAGTGGCATCATCAGCAAATGCTTGAAGACCACCGTTAACTTCTAGTCGGCCAGCCAAGGTGTATGTACTGTTCGTATCTTTCCCAGTACGTGTGATCACCATTTCATGCAGTGGGCCGCGGGCGCCATTGATTTGGCTCATCAATATGGTTGCTTCTGCAGGGCCAGTAAATGAGTGAGTCATTGTGATGGTGAGGCCGCCATCTTTCGTGTCAGATGGTCCATCAATCTTCCAACCAGCAGCCACCAGATCATCTGTTCGAATGTCGGCCTTCAAGTCTGGGGCCTTTGTAACAATGTCTTTATCAGCGGTGACGACAACTGAAATAGTTCCGGTGCCGTTTGGTTTCACTGCAAGTGAAATATTTGTGTCGACACGACATGACGACAGAACTATTACCGCAGCGAATGACGCCGCAATGCGAACAACTACTTTTCGAGTCACTCGACAGGAGCAGCAGTTTCACCAGCAAGTGGGGGCTCACTAGGTGCAACGATGCCTTCAACAGCGCGGAATGTCATACGACGCTTACCGACATTGTCTGGGTCATCTTCAGTATCGACAACAATGATTTGTCCGGCAGTGAATTGCTTGTACAGAATCTTCTCGGACAGTTGGTCTTCGATTTGACGCTGGATGGCGCGACGCAATGGACGAGCACCCATCTGCGGGTCGTATCCGACATCTGCCAAGAATTCTTTTGCAGACTGCGTGAGTTCAATGCCAAGACCTTGTGATTCAAGTTGGCCAGTGAGGCGCTTGATCATCATGTCAACCATCTGGATAACTTCGTCTTTCGCCAATTCGTGGAACACGATTGTTTCGTCAACACGGTTGAGGAACTCAGGACGGAAGTGCAACTTCAACGCATCATTGACTTTGTCTTTCATGCGCTCGTACGACACAGCTTGATCACCAGTGGTGAAACCAAGATTTGCTTTACGCAAGTCTTGAGTACCCAAGTTGCTTGTCATGATGATGACGGTGTTGCGGAAGTCAACACTGCGTCCTTGGCTGTCTGTAAGACGACCTTCTTCAAGAATCTGCAACAACGTGTTGAACACGTCGGGGTGAGCTTTTTCAATTTCGTCGAACAGAACAACAGAGAATGGCTTGCGACGAACTGCTTCAGTGAGCTGACCGCCTTCTTCGTAGCCGACGTATCCCGGAGGCGAACCAACAAGGCGACTAACGGTGTGCTTTTCCATGTATTCAGACATGTCGAGCGTGATGAGAGCTTGGTCATCACCGAACAAGAATTCAGCGAGAGTCTTTGCAAGTTCTGTTTTACCAACACCAGTTGGTCCGAGGAAGATGAACGAACCACTAGGGCGACGAGGATCTTTCAAGCCGGCGCGTGTACGACGGATGCTTTGCGAAACAGCTTTAACGGCATCTTCTTGACCGATGATGCGTTTGTGAAGTTCGCCTTCCATGTTGAGCAACTTGGCGGTTTCTTCTTCTGTGAGTTTGTACACAGGGATACCGGTCCAGATGCTGAGTACTTCAGCAATGGCTTCTTCGTCGACTTCGTCGAACAAATTGATGCCAGATGCTTTGATTTCAGCTTCTTTTTCAGACTTCTCTTCGAGCAATGAACGCTCTTGATCGCGAAGGCGACCAGCTTCTTCGAAGCGCTGGTCTTCGATGGCTTTCTTCTTTGCTTCTTGCACTTCAGACACGCGATTTTCAAGATCTTTAAGATCTGGCGGTGTTTGCATGCGCTTGATGCGAAGACGTGAACCAGCTTCGTCAATAAGGTCGATTGCTTTGTCTGGCAAGAAACGGTCAGCAATGTAGCGGTCTGCCAAGTTGGCTGCAGCAACGATTGCTTGGTCAGTAATTGTGACGCGGTGATGAGTCTCGTACTTGTCGCGAACACCTTTGAGAATTTCAATGGTGTGAGCAACAGTTGGCTCTTCAACTTTTACTGGCTGGAAACGACGCTCGAGTGCAGGGTCTTTTTCAAGGTGCTTGCGGTATTCATCTGTAGTTGTTGCACCGATTGTCTGTAATTCTCCACGCGCAAGCATTGGCTTGAGAATGCTTGCTGCATCAATTGCGCCTTCAGCAGCACCTGCGCCTACAAGTGTGTGGATTTCGTCGATGAACAACACGATGTCGCCACGTGTCTTGATTTCTTTCAGAACTTTCTTGAGACGCTCTTCGAAGTCACCGCGGTAACGGCTACCTGCAACAAGTGCGCCAAGGTCAAGTGTGTAGAGCTGCTTGTCTTTCAAAGTTTCAGGAATGTCACCAGAAACAATTTTTTGTGCGAGACCTTCAACGATGGCGGTTTTACCAACACCAGGTTCACCGATAAGAACAGGGTTGTTCTTTGTACGGCGAGAAAGAATTTGCATCACGCGTTCAAGTTCGCGAGTACGACCAATGACAGGGTCAAGTTTTTTCTCACGAGCCAACTGAGTGAGGTTGCGACCGAACTGGTCGAGAATTTGGCTTCCGCCTTTTTCGCCTGGCTCTTCTTTGTTGCCTGGGGCTGCTGCACTGCCGGCTGGTTCACCTTTGGCGCCAGGACCTTGGTAGCCAGACAACAACTGAATGACTTGCTGACGAACTTTTCCGAGGTCTGCACCCAACTTCACAAGAACTTGAGTTGCAACGCCTTCACCTTCGCGAAGAAGTCCGAGAAGAATGTGCTCGGTGCCGATGTAGTTATGACCTAGTTGAAGGGCTTCACGAAGAGAAAGTTCGAGAACTTTTTTGGCACGAGGAGTGAAGGGGATATGACCAGAGGGAGATGATCCGCCTTGGCCAATGATCTCTTCGACTTGAGCGCGGACTGCATCAAGAGAGATAGACAGAGACTCGAGAGCCTTTGCTGCAACGCCTTCACCTTCGTGGATGAGACCAAGCAAAATGTGCTCGGTACCAATGTACGAGTGGTTAAGAAGGCGCGCCTCTTCTTGGGCAAGGACAACAACCCTGCGGGCACGATCTGTAAAGCGTTCAAACATGTGGGGCCACCCCATTCGGAATCGGTGGATACTGGTAGAAAGTGTATCGGTACGGCACGGTAGTACCCCTGCGGAACCCGTAGTCTAAAAACCGTGATTATGTCGCCGCTTCTCTCGTTGCCATTTATGGAAAATGACCGCCAACGGGTGGAAAAGGCTCTTGTGGCCTCGGTCACCACAAATGACGCATATATGACTGAAATTGCGTCGCATCTCATCTCAGCAGGTGGGAAACGATTGCGCCCAGTTTTTACGATTGTTGGCTCGCAAGTCGGAAATGACCTCGTTGCAACCGAGGACGCTATTTCCGGAGCCATTTCGTGCGAATTAGTTCATCTTGGTTCGTTGTACCACGACGACGTGATGGACGAATCTGATACTCGCCGCGGTGTTGAAACCGTGAATGCAAAATGGGGCAACCTGCAAGCCATTTTGGCCGGTGACTTTTTGTTGGCCAAAGCCTCAGAAATCGCTGCATCGCTTGGTACGGAAGTTGCTGCGTTACTAGCCCGAACAATTGGCCGCCTATGTGAGGGCCAAATTGAAGAATTGCGCCATACATATAACGTCGCTCGCACCGTTGATTCGTATCTTGATTCCATTGATGGCAAAACTGCAGCGCTGTATTCCACTGCTGCACGCATTGGTGGTCTAGTAGCTGGCCATGATCGTGCTGTTGTCGATGCGCTCACTGCATACGGCACTGCCTACGGCATGGTGTTCCAAATTGTTGATGATGTTCTTGATCTCACAGCTACCGACGAAGAGCTTGGGAAACCAGCAGGCAACGATATGAAAGAGGGCGTGTACACATTGCCTGTCCTTCATACGTTGGCTCTAGGTGGAAAAGATTCAGACACCTTGCGGTCAATACTTGGCAAACCCTTGACAGTTGACGAGCGCAACACGGTCTTACAGATTGTGCGTACAAACGGTGGTGTAGAAGTTGCTATTGAAAAAGCTCGCGCCTATGTCGCAGATGCAGAACGTGCGTGCGATGCATTGCCGAGCGGTATTACTGCTGACGCAATGAGAAAAGCCACGGCTGCTCTATTAGCAACCGTGGCCTAACCCAACGTTTCGTTTACTAACCCGCTAGCGGGCTGGCATGTCAGCCAAAGATGTACACATCAGCACGGCGGTTCTTTGCCTGTGCAGATTCTGTCTTCTGAGTTTTCACTGGTTGATTGTCTGACTGAGCAACTATTTCAATAGTTGCAGTAACGCCAGCTTTTACAAGAGCAGCTTTCACAACATTTGCACGTTCACGTGAAATTGCAAATCTAAATTCTGAGATGTTTGTCAGTGCGGCGGCGTGACCAATGATGACGACGCGCTTTGCATTTTTAGCTGCCTTTGCAATCTTTAGAATTTGTGCTGTTCCAGCCGCATTCAATACTGCAGATGCTTGCTTGAACATAACCGGGCTAGCAATTGTTGGCACTGAACCAACAGCCGCAGAAGCGGTCTTCACAGTTGTGTTCATCGATCGGACTACAGCTTTCGTATCCTGATTAATGATTTGAACTGAA
>CAFBQH010000032.1_pt1 | contig 14435 bp, 17 predicted proteins | sample 7269951 | NCBI WGS metagenome assembly CAFBQH01 (sample SAMEA6814174, study PRJEB35770) | freshwater metagenome | biome: Freshwater; feature: Freshwater reservoir; material: water | place: Czech Republic | collected 2016-11-09 | depth 30m m
GCGCTTACAAACCACTGCTACTGCCGAAGTATTGGGGCTTTCAGATCGCGGTCAAGTTGCTGTTGGCATGCGCGCCGATATCAATGTCATCGATTTTGAAAACTTGCGCCTCAATGCACCTCATGCTGAAAATGACCTGCCCGCTGGTGTTCGCAGGCTTTTGCAATCTGCAGATGGCTATGTAGCAACCATTGTTAATGGGGCAGTCACTCGGCGAAATGGCATAGACACCGGCGCTCGCCCAGGTCGACTAGTCCGCGCTTAAGTATCTATTCGTTCTATCTGTCGGACTTCCTTCGACAGAAGCGGCAACGACGTTGCTAACGCAATAATGATTCCCACAGTTACTAACGCTGTTGGTGCGCCGACAAGATGAGTAAATGGACCCGCGAGGAATAAGCCGACGGGTGCAAACACCATTGATCCGAAAGCGTCATACGAACTCACTCGCGACAACGCTTCATCTGGAACATGAGTTTGAAGAGTGGTGATCCAATTTGCATACATCAAGTCCATTCCGATACCAGTTCCGAGTGCAGTGATACACAGCACCCATAACGGCAATGGCACCGCCAGTGCAAATGCCCACAACGCTGCAAGCGGTAAACCACCAAGACCCAAGAGCAACGGCCGTCGAGGGCGAAGACGCAATGCAAAAACTGTGCCAATAATTGTTCCGGCTCCGAACCCAAACATCATGATGCCCATGTCCTTAGCGCCACCCATTGCTTCCTTTATTTGAACAGGTGCCAATACCCCGAGGAATCCTTCAAAGCCCAGATAGAAAAAAGAATAACTAACGACCACATACACAATCCATTTACGTGATGAGAATTCAACCCACCCTTCGCGCAATTGCGAAAAAATTGACTCGCGTTTCTCTCCTTCACCAAGTGGCGTACTATTCGGCACTTTCATTTGATACACAAGAACACCCGCAACAAGAAATGTCACCGCATCAATAAGGAGTCCCCACCCTGGGCCTGCTGTTGACACAACAATTCCAGCAACACTGGCGCCAAGTGTGAAACCCAAATTTGCACCGATACCTACAAGAGAATTAGCAGCTTGCAACAACGGGTTCGGAACAATCAGGGGCATGATGCCGCTGAACGCTGGGTACCACAACGCATTCAGAATCCCGAAGATAAAACTGTTAAAACACAGAAGTGGTATCGATGCATGGCCTGAGATAAACGCAAATGCACTGATCGCTACAAAAATACTGCCGATGATGTCAGTTAGGCCCACTAAATGGGTGCGGCCAAATCTGTCTGCTGCTACCCCACCAATCAACATAAACAGCACCAACGGAATCATGTGTGCAGTGGTGACATAACTTAAAGAGCCGGCATCAGCTCCGGGCAAAGACAACACACCAAAGGCAAGAGCGATGGGCGTAATACCGTTCCCAAAGTTGCTGATTACTCGCGCTACAAGAAGATGGCGAAATTCAGTGATTTTCCAGAGTTCAGACAACTCTTTCTTCATCTTTGCGTTCGTAGCCACGCTACCACGATACTTCAGATCTAGTTTTTAGCGGCGTTTTGTATTTCGCGATACTTCAGGAAACGACCAACGAAATCATTGGTTTGTTCCTCTGACCACTGCACTTTTTCCCAGCCGACTAGGTGAGTGCAACGTTCAATGTGTTGTTGAACAGACGCAGGAAGTTCTCCGGTGAGACCTAATCGACGAAGGCCGTCGAGACGTGTGTACACGCCAGCCATGATTGCTTCAGTAAGGGTCGGTGTATCCCCTGCAAGCCACGGCGAGGTTTGCAACCACTGATCAACAGTTTCCATTGCTTTCATGAAGGCCACGCTCGATTCCTGAATCAGCGCGGCGTCTGTTCCGTAATACACGCCAATCATGGGGCGATAGACATTTTTGTTTAACCACTCCACACGGTCACGCACAATTGCCTGCGCGTCATCGCCCTGTGGCAACAATGACGAGTCTGCAAATTTTTCCTCTAACCATTCGAGAATCGGAATGGAATCTGCAAGGTACTCGCCGTCAATCTTCACCATTGGCACTTCAAGTTTCGGACTGTGTGCAATGAACTCTTCTGGCACCACAAACCCTTTCGGGCGTACGGCACGCGGTGGAACATCGACGATCGTGTATTCAATGCCGCGTTGGGCTAGTGCAAACTCGACGCGCACGGAAAACGGGCAGATCCAGTGACCAAACAATGTGACAGTAGATGCGCTCATGACGTGAACAGAATCTCGCAACCAGTTCCGGCCAATAAAGCCTCAACTGCGCGTCGATCATCAGCTGAAAGCTTTGCGTATTCTTCACGAATCCACTTCAAGCACTTGCGCTGATAAACAAACGTTCCTTGACTATATGGGTGACCATCAATCACACAGGAGAAGGTTTCTGCTCCTGCTTCCATGGCTGCTTCATTTGCCAACAAAAACGGCGCATACGTGAGACCAATCTCTGGCAACAGCGCAAGAACTGTCGGTTGGATGGCATCGCGTGTCACCCAACCTTTATCTCCATCAACATCCCACCACGACAAGTCATCCGTACGTTCCACCCAGTTCACCATGCGTGGTGCACGTTCAATACCAATACGTACAGATTCCGGATCCCAACGCAATAGTTCTGTCATCTGACCAAACAGTGCAAAATCGCCACGTCCTGGTCGATTACCCAGAAGGAACGGCGCAACTGCGAGATGAGCCTGCATCATGTCGAGTAAACGATAGAACGACTCTTCAATCGCAGGCTTATTCTCTTCGGTTGAACCCACAAGTGCACGGCGACCTATTTGACGCTCCGTGATGTAATTACTAAAGCGCGACAACGTTTCGACGGGCATTTGTTGATCGCTATCGAGCGGAAGGAGTTTTCCGGCCTTATCAATTGCATCGTTGTAGTACCAGCGATAGTGATACATCTGCTTGGTCACCCACTCATCTGCGTAGTCCTCTAGCAAATAATCAATGAAGGCAACAACAGCATCAGTCGGCACCAGACTGCGCTCAGAATACATCCCCTCGAGACGCATAATGAGCGGGCTCGAGTCAATCATTGTGTCGGTGTACGCACCAGTTGCGTCGGGGAATGCAATTGCAGGAATAAGTGGGAACGGCGGGAGGTCGTCCCATTTGGAACCCTGTGGCACCCACTTGAACGGAATCTGGCGATAGCGCAATACTGCGCGCATCTTTAACGAGTAGGGCGAACCATGTACGCCTCTGATTCGTAGTGGAAATTCTTGCTTCGATGCCATGACGGTCTCCCTCGGTCTCCAAATTGTAAGCGAGACCTAGTCCGACAAATACAAGTCCGAGAGAATGCAATGAACTCGCAAGCAACAAGCCGCTAATTAGTGGCTTGGAGCTCCAGCAGGGGCACCGACAGACGACGAAACGTATGTCGGCTTGAAGAGAAATACGAAGCACAGCCCGCCGAGCGCGATACATACTGAAGCAACAACAAGTGGTTGGCTAGAAGTAACGCTTGTTGTGATGTACCCCACCAAGATGGAAGCTGGGACCTGCGCAAGACTTTGCACGCTTGAGTAAATACCCATGGCCTGCCCTTGTTGCCCTGGTTCGGCCGAACGGCTAATGAGGCTTGTCATGTTTGCCATTGTGAGGCCATTAAACGCAGTGAAGAATGGGATGACTAAATACAAGCCAAATGAAAACGACGTTGGAACTGCGAAATACAGCAACATCATTGCGGCATTACCGAAGAGACTGAAACGAAGAACTGAATAGTCTGACAACTTTTTTGATACGCGTGCAACGAGAACGGCTTGTGAGAACGCAATAAACAATCCGACTATCGCGAAATAGTCACCCGTTTTCGACGGGCCAAAATGGAAATTATTACGAAGGTAGATACCAAAGAATGTGGTGAAGAAAGTAAAGCCCATGCTGAAGAGGAAGCCAGAAATCAATATCGAGCGAAGTCGATCTGACTTAAAACCAATAATCACATTTGACACTGCTTGTGTGGCATTCAACTTGCCTGCGTGAAACTTTTCTTTCAAAGTCTCGGGGAATGTGGTGAGTACTGCGATGCAGTTCAACATTGCAATAATTGCAGCAAACCAGAATGGTGTTGTTGCCCCAAACCAACCCGGCGTATCAAAGAGACCGTAGAAACTGACGTGAGGCGAACTCAGTTTTCCACCTAGGTATGGACCCACAATAAACCCAAGACCAAATGCAGCGCCCAAAGCTCCGAAATTCTTCGCGCGATTCTCATTGGTACTGATGTCGCCAATTGCAGCATTAGCTACAGCCAAGTTGCCGCCCGTGAAACCATCAAGTGCCCGCCCAGCAAACAACAGTGGAATGTTCGCAGTACTGATTCCGATAGCGAACAATACGTACCCAATAGACGTTCCAAAAATAGAAAGCGCCAACACTGGACGGCGGCCGTGACGGTCTGACAACTGCCCAAGAATTGGTGATGCAATAAATGTGCAGAACGGATAGATGGCTTGCAACCAGCCGAGCATGATGAGACCTTGTGTAAACGACCATGACTCTGGTGTCACACGAAAGGGTGAACCAATGCCGATCAGAAGCGGAAAGACCGGAATAAGGATTCCGAATCCGACAAGGTCAATGAAAACAGTGGTGAAAATAGCCAGGAGGGGGTTACGACGCATTTGACAATCGTAGTCAGGCGAAGTGGCGAATCGCTTCTATTAGAACATCAAATGCAGGTTCGGCGTCAACGCTCCACACAACATCACAGTTTGGCGCGGTTGGAGTCTTGTACTGGCGTTTATCAATTAATGTCATTCCACGGGTGTGTTCACCACGTAATTCAATGTCAACGTGATGTGGCGCGATGGTGAACAACTGAGGATGCGTGAGAGCCAACACTGCACACGGGTCATGTACCGCTGCCCCAGTCATGTCTAGGTGATAGTCAATGTACGACCGTGAGTAAAAGGCCAATAGGTCAGCCAATACGCGTGGTAATTGACCTGGTATCTCACGAATAGCAGCAAGACGTTCTGGTGTTGATTGCAATTGATGCGTGACATCAAGTCCACTCATCATCAATTTCCCACCGTAACGAAACACAATGTCAGCTGCTTCTGGGTCTGCCCACAGATTGAACTCCGCAGCTGCAGACACATTGCCAAATGTTCCTCCACCCATCAGTGAGATACCAGCAATCCGTGATGCAAGATCAGGTGCTGCACGAAGTGCCAATGCAATGTTTGTCAGTGGACCAATGGGCACTAACCACACGCCTTCTGTTGCCCGACATGTTTCGATAATGAAGTCGACGGCATTTTCACTGTCAGGACCACGCGATGGTTCAGGTAAATCTGCACCATCAAGTCCACTCTTTCCGTGCACATGCGAAGCATCATGCGGCGGGGCCACCAATGGCCTTGCAGCACCAGAGTGAACGGGCACGTGTGACCCAATGAGATCAAGAACGATTCGCGCGTTTCGCGTTGTAGAAGACAAAGGTGCATTCCCCGCAACCGTTGTGACTCCGAGAAGGTCTGCGTGGCGGGCCGCAACGACTAATGCCATGGCATCATCGTGGCCAGGATCACAATCAACAATCATCTGTATCTTCGCCGTCATGTAGCAGACCTTAGTCCTGATATGCGAGAGTTCATAGATGGGAGTTGCCGTCGAGTTTGATGTCGTGGTTGTAGGAAGTTGCAACCTTGACCTAGTGAGTACCACTTCTCACCTACCGTCACCCGGTGAAACCCTTCGCGCCATCGAATACGCAGAACATGCTGGCGGCAAGGGACTGAATCAAGCGGTTGCCTGTGCCCGCATGGGTGCACGCACTGCATTCATCGGATGCGTTGGCAACGACAGTGCCGGCAACATGTTACGTGACCTTCTTATTTCTGAAGGCGTTGATATATCACAGCTGACAACAGTCGATGCCCCGACCGGACGCGCTTTCATCACAGTAGAAACATCGGGCGAGAACACCATCGTTATTGTTGCTGGCGCAAATGCATACGTCGGGAAAACTGCTATTACTGTTCCCCGATCACGCGTCGTACTTGCACAATTGGAAATACCACTAGATGTAGTTCTTGACGTATTCACACAAGCCCGAAAGCAAGGTGCGATGACAGTGCTCAACCCCGCGCCTGCAGAAACACTCTCGACAGATCTGTTATCGCTGTGCGACATAGCGGTTCCCAATGAAACCGAGTGTGCAGCATTAGGGGGAACTCATGCACTATTACATGCGGGAGTTTCCACAGTGATTACAACATTGGGTGAACATGACGCTGAGATATCTGATGGCACTATCACTACTGCGGTCGCGTCACATTCTGTCACCCCGGTTGACACAGTTGGCGCTGGTGATGCGTTTGTAGGTGCGCTCTGTTCAGAGATTGCACGTGGCGCCTCTATTCACGAAGCAGCAAAAGTTGCATCTATCGCTGGTGCACTTGCAACAACTGTTCGTGGTGCAGTGCCGTCGTTGCCTGTACGTGCAACCGTGATGTCGTATTACGCGGACTGAAGAAATTCGACCCAGTTGCCGTCAGGATCTTCAACAATAGAGATACTGATGCCCGCACGAATCTCGCGTGGCGGAACAACAACTGTGTAGCCAGCAGCGCCACAAGCAGAAGTGATCTCTTCAAGATTGCTAACACTTAAAGTGAAATAGCGGTAACCACATGCACCAGTGATTCCGCCACCTGCTGCTTTTGCAGGATCATTGTTGGCCTTTACCAACTTCAACAAAGTGGTTCCTGCCAATACGCGATACATCGTGCCGCCTCCCGGCATTGGCATTTCACCTTCAAAAGTGAAGCCAAGAAGATCGCGATAAAAAGCCAAAGAAGCATCTGCATCGCAGACAACGATGCCAAGGTCAATGGAGTCTTTTGTGAGAATTGCTTTTGTCATATGACGAACACTAACCGAGCGAGAGCCTCCAACAAATCGTCAGAGGACGCCTCATGACAAGATAAACAAGTGAAATTGAATCTTTCAGTCGAGGAAGTCCTCACCACTACTCGCAGCGTTCGTAAACGACTCGACATGGATAAGCCTGTTGATCGTTCTGTTATTGAGCACTGTATCGAACTAGCAGTTCAGGCTCCCAGTGGCGGAAACGCTCAAGCGTGGCACTGGATCATCGTGGAAGACCGAGATCTGATTACGGCGATCGCTCAGAAATACCAAGCCAATTTTGACAAATACACGTCAAAGATGGAACCGCTTGAACCAGATGATCCACGCATGCATCGCTCGGAAGAAAACAAGGCATCTGCGCGTTACTTAGCCGACAATATGCACCGCATACCAATGCTTGTGCTTGGTTGTGTCGAAGGGCGATTGAACGAACTACCAAATGCTGCACAAGCTCCTGCATGGGGATCAATCATCCCGGCATTATGGAGCTTCAATCTTGCACTGCGTGAATATGGGCTTGGCACAACGTGGACCACCATGCATCTCATGAGCTTCGGCGAACAGATTGTTGCAGAACTTCTGGGTATCCCATTTGATTCAATAACTCAAGTTGCGCTCTTCCCCATCGCGCACACAATCGGGACTGACTTCTCTGAAGCGCTCCGACAACCAATTTCTGAGTTCACGCATTACAACAAGTGGTAACAATCAGATAATCACTATTCGGTTGTGGTTGATTCTGGCTGACTAGTTAACACTGCACCAACCACCACTATCGCCATGCCGATGAAGGCAAATAGACGAACGCTGTCATTGCGAAAGATGATTCCGTTAAACGTGGCCACGATTGGCGTTAGAAATAATCCGATGGCACCACGAATAGGTCCGGCGCGCGCAACCAATACTCCGTAGAGGGCATACCCAATTCCAGTTCCAAACATTCCCATTTCCATCAATGATGCAATGGCACCCCAATGAAATTCACTATGAGCAACAGCCGGAATAGAGATTGGCAACAGATACACCAACGCGAAGAGTTGTCCCCAAAAGATTGCGGCCAATGCCCCGTACTTCACTTGCAGTGACCAGATGACGTTTGTACCAACCGCATAACACACGAGTGCAATAAGAAGAAACACAACACCTTTGGTCGTCGCTGTCGCAGAATCTCCCACGCTAGAAAATGACACTAAAGCAATTCCGGCAAAGCCAATAGCAACTGCAAAAATTCGCCGAGCCGTTGGCATTGAACGAACAAAAATCGCAGTGACAAACACAGTCATTACGGGAATTCCACCGTTAATCATTCCTGTCACTGAAGCTGATGTTGTCTCTTGCGCTTTGGCGTATAAGAAAAATGGCAGCGCCATCCAAATAAGCCCGATCAACATGACTCGAGGAATGTCAGCCCGGTCGATCTTTACTCGTGCAGAAGGAAACCACACCAATGTGCAAATGCCGAAGAACAACTGTGCGGCTGGCACCACTGCTGTTTCGACATGATCAAGCGCAATGGCAGCAAACAAGGACGAAGAACCCCAAATAATTGCTATGCCCAGAGTCAATAGCCACTCACTCATTCCGAAACGGAGCGTGGTGTCTCCCCCATGAGTGATCTTTTCCATTGGGGCATTCTTACAGACAACGCTGACCCGTATTTACGAACGTTGTTCGTCTACCGTACGAACATGGAGAAATTCACATCCGAGCTTGCATCATTAACTTCACACCAGGTTCCTCAATGGTTCGACGGAGCGAAGTTCGGCATTTTTGTCCACTGGTTCCCTTCTACTATTCCTGCTTTTGCACCTGTCTCTGATGACCCGTTTACTCTTGCTGCTGAAAAAGGCGAGCATGAAGCCTTCACAGAAAGCCCATATTCCGAGTGGTACTGGAATTCTCTTCAAACCCCTGGGTCCACTGTTGCATTGCACCACACAGAAAAATATGGCGATCAACCGTACGACGATTTTGTTCCACAATTCTTTGAAGCATCGAAAGGGTGGCAGCCAGAACGGTGGGGTGACTTGTTTGCTGCATCAGGTGCCAAATACTGCGTGATGGGAACAAAGCACCACGATGGTGTTCTGTTATGGCCAAGCGATACACCGAACCCTCACAAAGGTTCACAGTGGACATCGACTCGAGACATTGTGGGTGAATGCGCTGAGGCAGTTCGTTCGCAAGGAATGCGATTTGGTGTCTATTACTCAGGCGGAATCGACTGGACGTTCCAAGGCCTCGGCATTGACGGCTGGTCTGCTCTCTACAACGCAATTCCTCAAGATGATGTGTACCACGCCTATGTAGATGCTCATTACCGCGAACTCATTAGTCGCTATTCACCAGATGTGTTGTGGAACGACATCGGATACCCAGGTTTTGGCGCTGGTGCTGCAGACTTGTTTGCTCATTTTTACAACACCAATCCAGAAGGTGTCGTTAATGACCGCTTTGATTTCCTTGGAGTAATGCAAGGCAGTGCTCACGCTGACTTTGTAACACCGGAGTACACCACTACGCCGCCAATGGAAGGAAAGAAGTTCGAAGTATGCCGGGGCATCGGAACAAGTTTCGGGTACAACGAACAACAGAACGATTTGTCCTATGCCACATCAACTGAGCTAATTCACATGCTTGTCAACATTGTTGCTGCAGGTGGAAATTTCCTTCTCAATGTCGGCCCCATGGCTTCAGGTGAAATTCCATGGATACAGCAAGAGCGTTTGCTAGCAATTGGCCAATGGCTACGTATCAATGGTGCCGCAATTTATGCATCAACCCCACACGAGGATTCACAACTAACAACATCAGATGGCGACACCGTGCGTCTCACGCGCGGAGCAGATGGCAGCACCTATGTAGTTGTTCTTGGGCGACCTCACACAAACATTGTCAGCATCAAGGACCTGCCAACTGGTGACACTTACCTGCTCGGTTATGACAAACAATTGTCACGCATAGGAGACGACGTGATTTTGCCGTACAGGCCAGATTCATCTCCGGCTTTTACGTTACGTATTCAGTAATTACTGAATTGCGGCAGCAGCCAATTTGTCAAGAGTGACTTCCATGTTCGCACGGTTATGAGTTGCGCGATTTGAAACACCACTAACAAGTTTTCCCAAGAAGTCAGCCCATGATGCACGGTGGTCATCCCAACTGTGTGTCACACGGCAACCTGTTGCAGTTGGCTCAATCTCATAGATCCAGTCACACCAGTTTTTTCCCAAAGCCATCAAACCAAAAGAAAATTTCTTTGGTGCGTCATAGATATTCACTTCAACTGACGTTGACCACGACTTTTTGCCATTCTTGTTCTTACCATTGAAGCGAACACCAACTGCTGGTCCGGTTGCGCCTTTTGCCCACACGCCACCTTGATTCTCAGGTGACCACTCACCCATGCGAGGCAAGTCAGTTACAAGTGCCCATACTTTTTCGGGGCTGGCAGCAATGTCACGGGATACAGAAACGAGATTTGTCATGCAAATAGTGTGCCATCTCAGACACATCTCACGCGAAACCTAATTACGCCTTTCGCACCACACTTGATTTCAAGTACATGGCGCCGAACCCGTCTACTTTGCAATCAATGTCGTGGTCACCGTTGTCGCGTACCAACCGGATATTTCTGACCTTGGTTCCCACCTTTATATTGGTGGGCCGGCCATTGACCTTCAGGTCCTTCACTACCGTCACGGTGTCACCATCAGCCAGCACATTTCCCGCAGAATCACGAATAACGGAAGGTTCGTTCGAATCATCGGCAGCGCCCTCAGCTTCCGCTGACCATTCATGAGCGCACTCTGGACACACCAGCAAGGCACCCATTTCATAGGTATATGCGCAGGCACATGTTGGGCACGGAGGAAGTTGACTCATGGGTGAAGGGTACTCATCTACCAAGAGACATGGTCGTGAGTATTCAAAACAGTTGCCGGCCATTTTGCGTGCGAGAATAGTGAAATGGCCGTTGCAACCTCACCCCACCAAGGAATCGTCACATTAGATCTTGAAGGAGTCCTGATTCCTGAAATCTGGATTGCGGTTGCCGAAAGCACTGGTATTCCCGAACTTCGTCGCACCACACGTGATGAACCAAATTATGACCTTCTTATGAAGTCGCGCATTGAGATCCTGAATCAACATGGCCTCACAATGAGTCGTATTGAATCTGTCATCGCTGACTTATCCCCCATGGATGGCGCAATTGATTTTCTTGATGCGTTACGTGAGCGCACACAAGTCATCATTTTGTCTGACACCTTTGAACAATTCGGTCGACCATTCATGCGCCAATTGCATTGGCCAACATTGTTCTGCCACAGGTTGATTGTGAAAGATGATCGCATTGTGGACTTCGAACTACGCCAAGCTGACCAGAAGCGACTCGCGGTGCAAGCTTTCAAGGGGCTGAACTATCGCGTTGCCGCAGCTGGTGACTCATACAACGACACCGCAATGCTGGCAGCTGCTGATGCCGGATTTCTTTTCCATGCACCTGACAACATCAAGAAAGAGTTTCCGCAGTTTCCGGCACTTGATACCTATGACGATTTATTCAAAAATCTCACTTCTGCTTTGGGGGTATGAAATGACTAACAGTGACATCACGAACCTAAAACCAGAAGATTTTCATACTTCTGTTGCTGCGACTAGCCGAGCTTTCTGGCCAGATCCAATGTTCGGATTCTTTGCACGCAACGCAGTTCATGAACACCTGATGCTTCCTAATTACACAACGGCTGTAATGCGTGATGCCGTACAACACGGCATTGTTGAAGTCATCATCCGTAATGGTCGTGTCGTTGCTTCTGCATCGTGGCTCGCACCTGGTGATGCGCCTCGCCCATGGCGTCAAGAACTTCGAGTATCGCTACGGTCTGCACGTGGTCTTCTCAAAGGACGTAATCGTTTAAAGGGACTCAAGCTTCTCGATGCAATGGCAAAGAAACACCCTAAGGAGCCGCATTGGTATTTGGGATTGCTAGGCGTTGACCCTGCGTTCCAAGGCAAAGGTCTTGGAGGCGCGCTTCTGACTCATCGTTTAGAAGTATGCGACGCAACCCACATGCCTGCGTACCTTGAAACTCAAAAGCCCGAGAACCTTCCGTTTTATCAACGGTTTGGATTCTCGGTACTTGAGGAGATCACTGATGAGGGTTGTCCAACTCTGTGGACCATGTGGCGCGACCCGCGCCCCACATGATCTCAATACGAGTCTCAATTAGTTAGTGGCCACCGAGTGCGCTGGTATCAGCTTTACCAACTGCAAAGAACCCAAGAGCACCTTTGCCTACGTTTGCAAATTTGTGTGTAACAAATGGGTACAAACCATCTTCAGCGAAGGTGAATTCTACGAATCCGCCTTGTGCAGGTTGTAGATCAAGAACTTGTGACCCGCCCTTACGTGTATCTGGCTGCAACAGGTACGACCCTTCCTTAAAGACTGTGTCAAAAATGGTTCCCACGATGTGAAAGGCCGAGTTCTCATTTGGCCCCTCATTCATTACCCAAATGCGGTAACGCTTATTTGCGTCAACATGAATCGGAGCGAATTTGTACTGGTTGAAATAGCCGTTGAAGACAACTGCGTCCCACTTCTCACTCATCATCTTTGCCAAGTCACCAGGCTTTCCATCAGGGCCGAGATATAGCTCACTTTGCGACATAAAGAATTCCTTCTCTACGGGGGCAAGTACTGGTGGATCAACTATCACTGCGCCGTACATGCCGTTACCGATGTGATGAAGAGCCGGAGCAGTTCCACAGTGGTACATAAACACTCCTGCATAATCAGCGGTGTATGTGTACACCAGTGATTCACCTGGAGCTATTGAACGCATCTCGTCACTCCACGCAACTTTGCTGGCATGGAAGTCAATGGAGTGCGACATCTTTCCTTTGTTTACGATTGTCACCTTGAAGGTATCCCCTAGTGAACCACGCAACGTAGGACCTGGTACTTGACCATTGAATGTCCACATTTCTTGCATGACTCCCGGTGCAACTTCCATTTGTACTTCTGTCATGTCAAAAGACACGGTGTGTATTTTTCCAGTCGGTGCACTTGGTTGAATTGGATCGCGTGACTTCCAATCGGAAGCTGGCATTGCTGCAGCATCTATTACTGCATTGTTATTTGTTTCGGCTGCGGGTGTGGCAGCTGGTGTGGCAGCCGCACTTGCTGATGCGACAGTTGTTTGATCACCGATTGCTCGATATCCAAGAACACCGATCACCAAAATGATGACAATAAAAAGCGAGAGAAACATCGGAAGTACCGTTGCCTCTCCACTCTTTTTGAGGGCTGGCGTGTTATCCATATGTTTCTGATTTCAGTTGTGCAATTAATGCTTGTGAGACAAGCGTATACACAACTAAAAAATCAAATTAGTTTTCACAAACTAATATTTGTCACACATGCAGGTGTGGTCTACCTAACTATCTGCAGTTAAGAAAACTGAGGTGCACCAAACAGTTTGATTTAGTAGCTGCTGTAATGCATTACTTCAAGAGGCTCGGCAAGTATTGGTTCTAACGCTTCCAACATTCCGGTTTCCATTCGCCACGCAATGTATTTTTCTTGATGCGCGCGAGACTCCCACTTTTCCCACATCATGATCTTGTCGGGATGATCTTGGTCAAGATACATCTCGAGAAGTAAGCAACCTTCAAAGGCCCGCGTTTCAACTTGGCTCGCAGGTAGTGACTCTGCAATCCCCTCACGCAGACCTGGCTTACAAGTCATAATCACAATTACTGTGTGCATATTTCCCCCTAGAAACAAACTCGACTATCGAGTTGTTAGAGACCCTAGTCGCCTTGATGCCGGCGTTTTTGATCGAGAATTCCAAACCTTTCAGATGGCAATTACATATATCTGCGTACGCTATTCAGATGACTCATATTGAAGCCAACGACGCGGCCATTGAAGCCATGCGCGCACTTGATCCACACGAATCAATCGTCATGTTGAACCTGTTGAAGTTTCGCGATGTGGCACTTGATGGCTTCGGTGTTGATGGCATGACCGGTGGCCAAGCGTTCCGTCGGTACGGCGAACTGAACGATGCTGAGGACGTGAAGTTTGGAAGCGAACCAATTTGGATGGGGCTCGCAAAGAACACAGTCATTGGAGATGAAGATTGGGATCTGGCGATTCTTGTGCGCTACCCCACTCGCCAGCATTTCATCGACAAGTTAGATAACGCGAAGTACCGCGAAATTTCAAAGGTTCGTCATGCAGCGTTGCTTGACAGTCGCTTAGTTGAGTTGTCTCAACTAATTCCTGCTATCTGACTACACAGCGACCGTGAGCGCGTCGTACTCGTACACCCAGTCGAGAATTGACATTCCCGGTGGGCTGATTGAGAAAATCATGTCTCGGTCTTTTTGTTCTTGGCCGTCAACCATATGAAATAGATCTCTATTCATCAACGCTGATGTTTGTACCTGTGCCGTGCGACCCTTACGTGCATCTTCGTATCTACGTAATGCACTAGGTGCATCGCTGGTGTTCACATCTGA
>CAFBQH010000033.1_pt1 | contig 14191 bp, 13 predicted proteins | sample 7269951 | NCBI WGS metagenome assembly CAFBQH01 (sample SAMEA6814174, study PRJEB35770) | freshwater metagenome | biome: Freshwater; feature: Freshwater reservoir; material: water | place: Czech Republic | collected 2016-11-09 | depth 30m m
CATCCAGTACAACTTTCAACGTAGGTGTTTTTAACGGAAATAGTCAACAAACATCCGTTCAGGTTGTAGCTGAAAGCAAGAATCCATCATTCTTTAATCTGGTTGTAGATAATTTCCATTTCTCTGCACCTAAAGTTGGAGTTATTGCGAAGGACAAGAAGGGATCTCGTGTAAAAAGTGTGCGGCTGCGCCCGTCAAAAACTATGAGTATTTCAAAAGTTTCTTCGGCTTCGGCATCGCATATTTCTTCCTGGTTCTTGATGTCGGGTAAATGTAAAATGCTAAAAAATGGTGGTTCAGTCAAGATGGCAAAATCAGGTAAGTGCAGATTGAATTTGAGTCGTTATAACACCAAGACAAAATCTGTGGTGCGAACTGTGATTGAATTGCGTCCCTAACTGCACGCTGGTTTAGTCAGATTCTTCGTCTTCGCCCGCAAGTTGTCGCAAGAACTGCATGCCAACTTCGCATGATTCATTTGCCGGGCACCACCTGCATTGAAAACCTGGGCGAACTTCTGGTTCGCGAGTCTTCAACACCAGATCTGCAATTAACAAAGTGCCCTGTGCGGTGCGACGAACGGCTGATTGCAACAAACCTTCTGTGACGTCTTCGTCGTCGAGGCGAGCTGAGTCAAGTGAATATGATGCGAGCCTGCGAGGCGCTTGACGACTACGCAGCGTTTCGATGAGTGCATAGAAACGCAAATCGTCGCGATGTGTGGGTGTGAGCCGGCCTGTTTTGAGATCGATGATGACTTTTCGTCCTGGCCCACCGAGCACTAAGTCCATGCGAGACGTAAACAGCACTGCGCCACCGAAAAGTGAATACGACGCTGAGTATTCGACCATGGGTCGCCATTGTGGTTTGACTGGTGGAAAGCATTCAAGGAAATTTGAAACAGCTCCGACAACTGCGCCACGTAATTCGGCAAGTTCGTGTGCTGGTAACGAGATAATAAAATCTGATGCACTTTCGCGAGGGTTTTCTGCCACGCTTGTGATGGCTGCATCAACAATTTCTGACGGAATGATGGGGCCTCGCCAGTTGAGCAATAACTCGATGCCTTTGTGCGCAATAGTGCCACGCACGGTGTTGATGTTCCATGCAAATTGTGCTTGTCGATTCAGCACGTGGTATTTCTCACAACCGTGAACAGTTGCAATGTGGTGCTTATTGACACGCAGAGGATTTTCTGGCGTGAATAAATCTTTAATAGGAGCGAGCGCTTCTACAAGTTGCTCTTCAATTGATTCAACAATGTCGATAGACAGCGGTTCCCAGTCAGTGGGAACGCCAAGTGCCGAAATGACGGCCTGTTGCAACGGGTTGAGTTCTGTATCCACGACGAAGTAACGATAGGTCGCGGGAGTGTCGCAGAAGGGGAGAGTGTGCCACACCCTTTTGGCAATATGTGTCCATGAGTCCATCGGCCACTACCAAGTTCACGGCAGCAGCCAGGGTGTTGGCCCAACGTGCTGCCGAACTCGATCTGGTGGTCCCGGGGTTTCGCAGCCCTCCTCGCATTGTGGGCGTTAACCGCAGTATCAGGCGTTCGCGTGATAGCGAAGGCGGCGTGGTCGCTGTGCGCTTGTCTGACAGGCCATTCACTGCAGCCGTCGGCGACATGATCGAAGGCGTGATCTTCATCAACCGGCTTGAACCCCCAGAAGCCGACAGGGCTCGCACCCAGTTATGGCGCACCATGTTGCAGTTCACAGTGGAAATTTCGAACGATGCATCAAATTCTCTCCGTGTCACACAGCACGACCACGCCACTACGCGCGTAGCCTAAATATGTTCTTGCCCGGATGGCGGAACAGGCAGACGCAGGGGGCTTAAACCCCCCGGAGGGCAACCTCTTGCGGGTTCGATTCCCGCTCCGGGCACCAGATCTTCGGAGGCACAATGCGTATTGAACGAATCAGAGTGGTGCGTGTTCCACTTGTGCTTGTTTCACCATTGCGTACATCTGACGGTGCCCATCAATCGCGATCAGCTGTTCTAGTGGAGATCACTGACTCAGATGGCTTTGTCGGGTGGGGTGAAAATGTGGCACCTACAGGTGTTCGGTACGTGGGTGAACATGCTGAAGCCTCGTTTGCGGCAATGACGCAGCTCTTGATTCCTGAACTTGTACAGCATGACGTCGCAGTTGCTGACTTGTTCACAGACGGTTGGTGGGGAATACAAGGCAATCATTTCGCAAAGCATGCGCTCGAATCCGCATTGTGGGACGTGCACGCCAGACGTCAAGAAAAGTCGCTAGCTGAAATATTGGGTGCAGTTGAAACCGAGATTCAAGTCGGTGTAGTTGTAGGAACGCATGATTCCATTGATGATGTTGTTGCCGAAGTGATGATGCGAGTTGAAGAAGGCTATGCGCGGGTGAAAGTAAAGATTGCGCCTGGGCATGACGTTGATGTTCTTGCAGCAGTGCGTGATGCAGTGGGTGTCGAATATGCCATTCAGGCCGACGCGAATGGTGCCTATGGTGCAGATGATATTGATTTGTTGTGTTCGCTTGACAAGTTCGCATTGCAATTCATCGAGCAACCGTTTGCAACTGATGATCTTGATTCTCACGCCGAACTGTTGCATAGGTCTGCAACATCGGTGTGTCTCGATGAATCGGTGAACTCAATGAGTGAATTATTGAATGCGCTAGATCGTGGTGCATGTGATGTTGTCAACATCAAACCATCGCGGGTTGGTGGTATTCGTGATGCAATTGCCATGCACGATGTTCTTGTTGATCGTGGCATTGATGCTTGGGTGGGAGGCATGCTCGAATCAGGCATTGGACGAGCATCATGTCTTGCCATTGCTGCCATGCCAGGGTTCACTTTGACGCCCGACTTGTCGGCGTCAGCCCGCTATTTCGCAACTGATATCACGACACCGTTTGTGCTGAATGAAGGCATGTTGAAGGTGCCAACAGGGTTCGGAATTGGTGTTGAACCCTTGCCTGAAGTGCTTGCCGGTGATGGCGTCGTAATTGAAACCTTGTTTCAGCACTGATTCGTGGCACGATTTCATCCATGAGTTCTTCAGATACGTTCAGCCTTGAAGCGATGCTGGCAGACCTCGACACCTTGGTGTCATGTGAATCTCCATCACGTGACATTGAACGTTTGCAGGCTCACGCACTGTTGTTGTCAGGACTTATGGAGCGCTTACTCGGTTCTGCGCCAACTCTGATTGAGTCTCCAGTCGGCCCACACGTTCACTGGCGCGGCGGTAATGACCCGAAGGTTCTTATCTTGGGCCACCACGACACAGTGCACCCTGCTGGCACGTTGGCACGGTTGCCATTTGCTCTGAGCGGTGGAAAAGCTACAGGACCAGGTGTCTTTGATATGAAGGCTGGCATTGTGCAGGCAATCTATGCAGTTGCATCATTGGCGGATTCTTCGCACGTTGAGATTTTGCTGAGTGCTGATGAAGAAATCGGCTCGCATGCATCACGCGCCCTAATTGAAGAACGTGCAATTGCATGTGGTGCTGTATTGGTTCTTGAACCAAGCGCAGATGGCGGTGCACTAAAGATTGGCCGCAAAGGAACTGGCACCATCACGTTGTCGATCGAAGGACGAGCATCTCATGCCGGACTTGAACCAGAAAAGGGCATTAACTCATTGGTGGAATTAGCAACATTGATTCCTCAGATAATTGCTATTGCTGATGATTCAATGGGCACCACTGTGACACCCACGCTTGCATCTGCAGGCACGGCAGACAATGTGGTGCCAGCGCTCACAACATGTGCAGTTGACGTGCGAGTTGCGGTGCCAAGTGAGAAGGCACGCGTTGAAGCAGCGTTTGCGGCTCTACGTTTGCAACACCCCGAAGCACGACTTGCTATTTCTGGACAAATTGGTCGGCCGCCAATGCACGAATCAGCTGCTGCCGGATTGTTTCCAGTTGCTGCGTCAGTGGCCAAAAGTATTGGTATCGGCACGCTCAATGGCGTTGTCGTTGGCGGCGGCTCTGACGGCAACTTCACTGCCGCAGTCGGAGTTGAAACTCTTGACGGTTTGGGCGCAGTGGGTGGCGGTGCACACGGCGACACAGAACATGTTGTTGTAGACACAATGCCGCAACGTGCAGCGTTGTTAGCTGGCCTTTGTCAGGAATTGTCTTCGATGGCCAAGAGGCCACCGCTTGGCAACGTGCCAGCACCGCGATAAACCTGCAACTTTGCACGGCTGTCGTCGATATCTAAATTGCGCATGGTGAGTTGACCAATACGGTCAAGCGGACCAAACGCTGAATCTTCTACTCGTTCCATACTGAGACGGTCAGGCGCATATGTGAGGTTCGGGCTAATGGTGTCAAGAATGCTGTAGTCGTCACCACGGCGCAAGCGCACAGTGACTTCACCGGTGATAGCAGTACCGACCCAACGCATGAGTGGCTCACGCAACATCAGTGACTGTGGATCAAACCAGCGACCTTCGTACAGCAAGCGCCCAAGACGACGCCCCATAGTGCGGTAATTCTCAAGTGTTGCTTCGTTGTGAATACCAGTGGCAAGACGTTCATAGGCAATATGCAACAAAGCAAGGCCTGGTGATTCGTAAATACCGCGGCTCTTCGCTTCGATGATGCGGTTTTCTATTTGGTCGCTCATGCCAAGACCGTGGCGGCCACCAATGGCGTTTGCTTCCAGAACAAGATCTACCTGAGATGTGAATTCTTTACCGTTGATTGCAACGGGGAAACCTTCGTGAAAACGAATAGATACAACTTCTGATGCAATAGCAATGCTTTCGTCCCAATGGGCGACACCCATAATTGGTTCGACAAGTTCCATTCCGTTGTTCAGTTCTTCCAACAATTTTGCTTCGTGTGTCGCACCCCAAATGTTTGAGTCTGTTGAATATGCTTTTTCCTTCGATGCCTTGTATGGCAATTTGCGCGCAGTGAGAAATTCGCTCATCTCAGTACGTCCGCCCATCTCGTCAACAAAGGTGGGGTCAAGCCATGGCTTGTAAATGCGCAATGCAGGGTTCACCATGAGGCCATAGCGATAGAAACGTTCGATGTCGTTGCCTTTATATGTGCTGCCGTCACCCCAGATGTCAACAGAATCTTGTCGCATTGCGCGCACCAACAATGTGCCAGTTACGGCGCGTCCTAACGGAGTGGTATTGAAATACGTTTTTCCTGCAGTCGTAATGTGGAACGCTCCGCACTGCAATGCAATGAGACCTTCATGAACAAGTTCTTCGCGGCAGTCAATAAGGCGCGCAATTTCTGCACCGTATTCTTTAGCTCTGTCGGGAATGCCTGATAGATCAGTTTCGTCTGGCTGCCCAAGGTCTGCAGTGTAGGCACAGGGGATTGCGCCTTTTTCGCGCATCCATGCAACAGCGGCTGATGTATCTAGACCACCAGAAAAGGCAATTCCGACGCGTTCGCCGGCGGGGAGAGTGGTGAGTACCTTTGACATTCCCTTAACGGTAGTGGCGCATGACCATGACTACAGCGATGGATTCCATGAGTGCTGCGATTCCTATGACTACAACAGCGAGTGCGATAGCGGGGGTGGAGGAAATATCGACCAGTCCAATTGCAATAACACCGACAGAGCAGACCCAACTGGTGGTCACCATGCGATGCGGAAAGCGCAACGTGGTGATGATGGGAAGGGCAACGAGACAGATGGGAACTATGAGCCACAGTGGTGAGGCGGGTTGAGAGGTGGGGCCAAGCCACCAGATGGGTCGACCAATAGTGCGGCTCGAGATAGCAACGGCAAGCAATGATCCGACTACTCCAGACCACGTAAGAGCAGAAAGGGTGCGCCAACCATCGCTTGGAACTTGCTTCTCAGGTGTGGGCGGCGCGGAGAAATCCATAGGAGCCACCGTACACAGCCTGGACGCGTAAGAAGTGACACTGGTGGTTAGCCTGCAGGCGTATGGAAAAGTCGCCATTCAAAAAGTTGTCCATCTTTTTCCCGATGTGGAATGAACAGGACTACATCGAGCGCGCAATTGATGCCGCACGTGAAGAATGCGAAGACCTGATGTCGCAAGGCGATATTGCTGACTACGAAATGATCGTCATCGATGATGCGTCAACTGATAACACTTTTGAAATTGCACAACGTTTAGCTACAGAAGATCCTCGTGTCAAAGTTGTGCATCATCCAGAGAATCGCAAATTGGGTGGTTCCATGAAGTCTGGGTATGCGGCAGCTACCGGCGATCTTGTTCTGTATACAGATGCAGACTTGCCGTTCGACATGCATGATGTCCATAAAGCGATGCGTCTACTTCGTTATTACAACGCCGATGTGGTGAGCGCATACAGGTTCGACCGAACCGGTGAAGGATATGTGCGTACGGTGTATTCCTTTTTCTACAACATAATGGTGCGGGTGTTGTTCGGCGTTCGCATGCGCGATATCAACTTTGCATTCAAATTGTGTCGTACACGAATTTTTGACCATGTGGATTTGAAAAGCGAGGGCTCGTTCATTGATGCAGAACTTGTCGTCAAGGCACAGAAGTTTGGTTATTCCGTTATCCAATTCGGGGTGGACTATTTCCCCCGTACCCGTGGGGTCTCCACGTTGTCGTCCCCGTCAGTCATCGTGAAGATATTGCGGGAAGCGCGCCAACTCCGTCGTGAAATCAGGGACATTTCGCCCGTTGTGTAGCCCGAAGGCCGACGCGCCAGATGCGTTGGTAGCGTTTCAGTGCTGTGACTGAACCACTTGAGCCCGAGATTGCATTGCCCGTGCCCCAGTCATGGTGGGCGAGATGGCGCCAGGCAATAGTCATGTCTGTGATTTTTGTACTTGTCGGAACCGGAATTGCAGTGTCTCAAAGCAACAAGAGTGCGCCAGTGACTACAACAACAGTTTCCACGACTCCAGGTTTTTGCCCATCTGATGCACCGATCACTTGCTACACACTTTCTCGAACAATTCGCGACGGGATGAAAGGCGAAGACGTTCGCCGTATTCAACAACGTCTCAAAGATCTACATTTTGATCCGGGCGTCATTGACGGAATATTTGGTGGCGACACTCTCATGGCAGTCTGGGCGTTTCAAGCTCTGGTACAAAAAATGACCCGCGATACGTTGGTTGATTTTGTGACACCCGTTCTGTGGGATTCAATGCGTGGAGAAGTGACAATCACGCCACGTCGTCAACCTGGAACCCCTAATCACGTTGAGGTGTATCTACCAGAGCAGGTAATGGCTGTCTTTAAGGGAACGCAACTTCTCCTTGTGTCGCATATTTCTACTGGCACTGGCCAGAAGTGGTGTGAAGAAGTGACTATCGACCCGGGCGAAGAAGGCAACAAGGGTAAGGAGCCTATTAAAGATGGTGTGTGTGGAGAAGCCATCACCCCTGGTGGCATTTACTATTTCTATAACCGCAAACTGGGGCTACGTGAAAGCAAGTTAGGCACCATGTGGAACCCCGTGTACTTCAACGTTGGTATTGCAATTCATGGCGCGATGATGGTGCCTAAAGAACCTGCGTCACATGGTTGCGTGCGAATACCTATTTTTATTTCCAATTATTTCCCAGCGTTGGTGAAATACAACGACCGAGTGTATGTGTTCGATGGTGTCAAAGAACCTGAAGATTACGGCTCGATAGCTCCGCCTTGGGACAAAAAGGATCCGAACTACACCACTACGACTTCAAGTACATCGACTTCTACAGTGCCAAGCACTTCGGTCCCTAAGACAACTGTTCCTAAAACAACTGTGCCAAAAACGACAGTTGTTCCGAGCACTGTTCCGGCAACTGTTCCTGGTTAAGAAGCAGTTGTAACAGTAATTGCACACTGCAGAACGTCTGCAAGTAATGATGTTCGCTGTTGAGTGGCGTATAAATTCAAATCGAGGTCCTCTTGTGAGTCGCTAGAAATAGCAATCTCTAAGGATTTGTTTGTCTGGGACAGCGACACTGAAGAAGTTCGTCCATCGTGTGTTCGATCAAGTCCGATGGCGATTCGCAAAATGGCAGACAGTGTGCGAACAGTGTTCTGGTCGGTTTCTGAAAGCTCACCAAAAGCTGCATGTTGAGTTTTTGGTTCGCTCTTTCTGTGGTATCTAGCAATTTGTGCAATCAGCTCGATCTCGTGATCAGTGAATCCCACCAGTTCAGCATTGCGCACTATGTAATAGGTGTGAAGATGGTGCTTTGCGTGTGAAACCACAAGTCCGACGTTTGCAAGTACGGCTGCAGCTTCTAGATACAAACGATGGTGAATATCGAGTTCGTAGAAGTTCGACAGTTCATCAAAAAGCATGCACGAGAGGCGAGAGACGTTCAGGCTGTGAGATGGATCATCATCGCAGCGTTCAGCTAATTTTCTGGCGCTGTTGATTGCCACATTGTGTAGATCTTTGTCGATATCGGGGTTTAGCCGTCGCGCAGCATCGAGAAGAACGCCTTCGCGTAGTGCATAGTCGCAATAAACAAAAGCAGTAACTGAAAAAGCCTCTGAGAGTGAGTTCAGAATGAGGGCACCGGCGAGAATAATGTCAGCGCGGTCTGCATCAAGTCCGTCAAGTTTTGCCCGTTCTTCGATTGATGAGTTCGCAATCATTGCAGTGACTTGATGCAATTCTTTGGAGGTAAAAGTGATTCCATTCATTGACCGTGGTGATTCGTCATGGGTCAGCATCCAACACATGCGAGCAAGTGTTTCTCCCGTGCCTGATGAGACAACGGCAACTTGATGACCAAGTTTGAGGACCTCGCGTCGAACTGGTTCCACTGTCGACAAAACAAATTTTGTGCAAGAAGACACTGATGCTGGGTGAGTCGAGCCGTGAGGGAAGAACCGATTAGAGAGACGCACAGCTCCCAGTTTGAAACTTCGAACGAACAGTTCTTCGAGATGATCAAAGATGACGACCTCGGTTGAGCCACCTCCGATGTCAATGAGCATCGAACGTTTATCTGACAACGGAAGTGCTTGCAGTACTCCGAGATGAATGAGTCGAGCTTCTTCAACTCCGGAAATAACTTCGATGTCTATTCCGGCTTCCACGGATACACGATCTACAAATTCAGAAGAGTTCTTTGCTTCACGTACTGCGCTAGTTGCAACGGCAAACACGCTTGCCCTGTGAGCGTCGGCAACGCGTCTCATATGGCTCAGGGCTTCTACCCCTCGGTCCATGGCCTCTGGGCTGAGTAATTTCATGTCTCCGCCACCTTCTCCGAGGCGGGTGGTGTCTTTTTCTCGCGTGATGACTTCGAAACCAGATTCACCGACTTTGGCAATCACCATATGGATGCTGTTTGTGCCGATATCAATTGCTGCGATGATGCGAGATGAAAAATTCATAATGTGACAAAAGCCCGAATGGCTAAAACTAGCGTCACATATTCCACCGCAGTATTGTAACTGGAATGTCAAACGCCATACCTACTGTTCTTACAGATCTTGTTCCGATGCCACGTATTTTTGAAAAGGCACTGGCGAGAGATGCCGTCCTCGTGCTCGGGGGTGCGTTGTTCACTGCGCTGTGTGCCCAAATAGTTATTCACTTGGGGTTCACTCCAGTTCCTATCACCGGACAAACATTCGCAGTATTGACAGTTGGTGGAGTGCTGGGTTCTCGTCGCGCCGTTGCAAGCCAGGCTTTGTACTGGGCGCTTGGTGCAATCGGATTACCGTTCTATGCAAATGCATCTGGTGGTTGGAGCCGCGCAACCGGATCAACTCTCGGTTACTTTTTTGGCTTCGTGTTAGCAGCAGGCATTGTTGGTTGGTATGCCGACAACAAGAATGATCGCAACATTGTTTCGTCTCTGTCAGCGATGGCATTAGGGACAGCAATCATTTATTTTTGCGGTGCAATGTGGCTGGCTCATTCAATAGGTGTCCCAGTTGCCAGCGGAGAATCAAATGCAATCTCACTTGGGGTTGCTCCCTTTCTTGCAGGGGATGCCGTGAAGATGCTCCTCGCTGCGCTGGTGACGCCAGTTGGCTGGGCGTTGTATTACGCAAAGCCCCGCTAATTGCGCTTCTAATTTTCTGAGCCATACTTACCTATGGCCGAACTTTCGAAAATGACCTCCCTCGAGGGCAGTCGCAAGCGCGGACGGCCTGCAGATACTGATTCCACAGATACGCGCGACCGAATTATCGTTTGCGCACGAGAACGGTTTGCAGCTGAAGGGTTTGAAGGCACGACGAATCGGGAAATAGCCGATACTGCGAACGTTTCAAGCGCGGCTTTGTATCACTACTTTCCTTCGAAGGCAGATATCTATATTGCGGTGTGTGATTCAATCACTGACATTTTTGTAGATGTCTTTGCCAGAGTGATGACGTCTGAGTCCACACTCGAAGGGCGATTGATCTGTTTGTTCGGCGAAGTGAGAGATCTTGGTGCTTCTGCGCCATCAACAGTTGGGTTTATTACCGGAATCTCAGCAGTGGTGCGAAAGCATCCTGAAGTTTCAAAAGGCACAGATGTGTTCGGCAAAGAATTTGCCCGCAATATTGTTCACCTCATCTCAACGGCGCAAGAAACAGAACACATCTTGCGCGATACGACTGTGCAGTCTTTTGCTGATCTGGTTTCATCTGTTTTGGGTGGATTAGGGAGATTAAGTGCTCGCGGAGACCAGTCCCGCCATGTTGCCGTGGCTGATTCTTTCTTAAGACTCATTCATACAGCCGCCCAGAAGTAAGTTGGCATCATGGAAGCTGACGTATTTCATTCACTGATGAACCTGACGCAGGGTGTTGCTCCATTGGCTGACTTGTTTCGCGCTGACCCCTCCCGCGCGCAGTGGTTGACCATCGATGCGTGTGGCATTCATGCAGATTTCTCGCGTCAGCGAATTTCCAAACCTCTACGTGATGCTCTAATCCATTCCGCTGAAGTCATGGATGTTCAAGGGTCAATGAAGAAGATGGCAAATGGCGATGTTCTTAACATCACCGAACAACGTTCGGTGGGGCACATGGCTTTGCGTAGTTCAGCCGCTTCATCGTCGTTTGCAAAGCAAGCTTTGGGGCAGTTAGTACGAGCACAGAAATTGGCTGATGACATTCGAAGCGGGGCGGATTGCGGATCAACGAAACAGCAATTTGCAACGGTCATCAATATTGGTATTGGCGGAAGTGACCTTGGTCCTGCGATGGTGGTAAAGGCGCTACGTGCGTTTGGAAGTGGTCCCGAAGTCAGATTTGTTTCAAATGTAGATGCTGCTGATCTTGATGATGCATTACGTGGGGCAAATCCGGAGTCAACTTTATTTGTCATTTCATCTAAGACATTTACAACTCTTGAAACAATGCATAACGCTGAACGGGCGCGAGAGTGGATATCTGCATCAGTGCCGAATTGGTCGCAACATTTCGTAGCTGCCACAGCCCATGCCGAGGCGGCGCTGAAATGGGGAATTCAGAAAAATCGTTGCCTTGAATTTTTTGATTGGGTAGGAGGCAGATTCTCCGTTTCGTCCGTCATTGGTTTTCCGGTCATGTGCGCAATCGGCAGTGGTCAATTTGCTGAATTTCTTGAAGGCATGGCGGACATGGACCAACACGTTGTAAGTGCGCCTCCTAATGTCAACTTGCCATTAATGCATGCCGTGATCTGGTGGATGAATAGCGCGCTTCACGGTTTCCCAACTGTTGCTGTTATTCCCTATAGTCACGATTTGTCACGACTGCCCGCTTTTCTCCAACAACTGGTGATGGAAAGCAACGGAAAATCGGTGGGAGTAGATGGTCGCTCTGTTCTTGGAGGCACAAGTCCAGTGGTGTGGGGTGAAGCCGGAACAAATGGTCAGCACGCCTTTTTCCAGATGTTGCACCAGGGGACTCAAGTGGTTCCTGTTGAGTTTGTGACAGCGGCTGCTTCGCTCGGTACTGATAACGAAGCTCATGATTTACTGTTTGCCAATCTGATAGCGCAATCTGAAGCCCTAGCAATTGGTCGAGCACATGCTGAACCTCATAAGTCATTTGAAGGAAATCGTCCGAGCAGTGTGATTGTTGTGGACGATCTAAATCCCCGACGCCTTGGTTCCCTTATCGCGATGTATGAACATTCAACAGCTATTCAAGGATGGCTAATGGGCATCAATAGCTTTGACCAATGGGGAGTGGAATTAGGTAAAGAATTAGCCATTGACACTGCGTCAGCAATCGCTGCGGGGTCGCACCGTGATGAGCAAACCATGACACACCCTCTGCTGAATTGGTATATCAAATTTCGTAAGAACCTGTCACGAAACTAAAGGCAAAAAGGGATAACCTGCCTGCAATGGCAAGCGCGTCTTCGAAACTCATCGTGAATTCCGCAGAGCGAATGCTGAATCTCGTTGCTTTGCTCACCGAGTCAAATCGTCCACTGACCCTGGAAGATATTGGCAATTACATGGTGAATCAGTACCCGGAAAAAGCCGAAGCACGGCGAACAGCGTTTGAGCGCGACAAGAAATCTCTTCGCAAACTTGGTGTACCCATCACGATGCAAGTACTCGGCGGAAACGATGCTGGTAAGACCGCATATTCCATTGATCGTGCCGAATACAAACTCATCAACTTTGATCTCACTGAAGATGAATTATCGGCGTTGCAGCAAGCAGCTGTATTAGTTCAAATCGATACGCAATGGGGCAAGCAGGCCGTTCAGTGGCTTGGTGGCGACATTATTGATTCCCCTTCACCAACTGTTGCTCATGTTGATGCTCGGTCACAAGAACTGCCACAGTTGTGGTTAGCAATTGCAAAAAACTGTGTCCTCAATTTTTCGTACCGTGGACGAGTTCGCAATGTTCATCCGTATGGCCTTATTTCTCGGAACGGATTTTGGTATCTCATTGCTTTTGATACGGAAAAGTCGTCTCAAGTCACGTATCGGGTTGATCGGTTTGAGGGCAGTGCAACAGTGGGTGCGCCGGGAGCTTTTGTTCGGCCGTCAGATTTTGAACTTGAAAATGCATTCGAACGTGATGCAAAAGAGTTTCCGGGAGTAGTTAATGAACTAGCTGTGGTTCGACTTGATCGCCGTATCGCCCCTGGTGTTGTTCGCGAATTAGGTGAAGACGTTGTGGTTGCTACGCGTTCAGATGGCTCAGTCGAAGTTGAAGTGTCGTGTGGGAATAGGGTCGCGTTTCGCTCGTGGCTCTATGCAATGGTTGATCGTGCAGAAGTAATTTCGCCAGAATCGGTGCGAAATGAAATCATCGCTGATCTCGAACGCTTGGCAGGGGGCACTTCATGAGCGCAAAACGAGGCCCTCGCTCTTCAGAGATTCGTGTCAGTGGTTTATTGCGAATGTTGCCGTGGCTCATGAAACACGAGCGTGTATCTGTGGCCAGCATGGCTGCACAGTTTGATATGTCAGAGTCGGATCTGATTGAAGATATTGAAATGGCGTCAATGTGCGGAGTTCCTCCGTATACGCCTTTTGAACTGACTGATATCTACATCGATGAGGGATACATCTTTGTTGGCGCCAATAAGCGGTTTGAACGCAACTTGGAATTGACATCTTCAGAAGCGTTCGGCTTGAGTCTCATGGCTGCAGCAGCGAGGGAACTACCTGGCTTCAATCGGGGCAAAGAACTCAAGAGTGCTGTCAAGAAGCTGCGTAAAGTTCTGGGCGAAGGAATCGTAGATGTCGACATTGAATCACCAGTGTTTTTGCCAATTGTTACCGATGCAGCTTCAACAGGTCAGCGACTGAGAATTACTTATTGGACTCCGGCACGTAATGAAGTGTCTGAACGCACGGTGACCGTACGAACAGTATTTGTTGATCGTGGACATTGGTACATACAAGCAGACGATGATGCGTCGAATGATTCTCGGCATTTCCGAGTTGATCGTATTCGTTCGGTGACGCCATTAGATGAGTTCGTGTCGGTGTCCAATATCGCCGTACAAATTCCTACCTGGTTTTCTGATGCATCTGGAAGCGTGGTAGTTACCGCTGAAGTTGCAGCATCTGCGGCTTGGGTGGTGGAAACGTATCCGTGCACTGTGCGTGAAGAGCGCCCTGATGGTTCATTCGTGATTGACATTGTTGTCAACAGTGAACATTGGCTGGGCCGCTTACTGCTGCGTGCTGAAGGGTCTATTCGAGTTGTGTCTCCGCCAGAATTAGCAACGCTTCAAGCGCGCACGGCTGAAAGTGTATTAGCCCGTTATCGGGCGAACAGTTCTGCCACCTGATC
>CAFBQH010000035.1_pt1 | contig 14153 bp, 12 predicted proteins | sample 7269951 | NCBI WGS metagenome assembly CAFBQH01 (sample SAMEA6814174, study PRJEB35770) | freshwater metagenome | biome: Freshwater; feature: Freshwater reservoir; material: water | place: Czech Republic | collected 2016-11-09 | depth 30m m
ACCATCAACACTGAAATACCTTCGGCGTTGATTTGTTTAACGATTGAGAAAATCTGAGCAATTAACATTGGTGCAAGACCCATTGATGGTTCATCAAGAAGAAGTAACCGAGGATTACTCATTAATGCTCGGCCAATGGCAAGCATCTGTTGTTCTCCGCCAGACAATGTTCCACCCATTTGGCCGATTCGTTCACGCAGGCGAGGAAACAAATGCATGACATGTTCCAAGTCTTTGGCTTTTTGTGGACCCTTATCGCCACGGACATACGTGCCCATGTCAAGATTCTCACGCACAGTCATACCCGGAAAAATTCCTCGGCCTTCGGGCGCTTGGCAGATGCCGCGCTTCACACGGTCGTGTGGCGCCATCTTTGTGATGTCTTCACCTTCAAAAAATATAGAACCTTCTGCGACGTTACGTACTCCGGAGATTGTGCGCAATGTTGTTGTCTTGCCTGCACCATTGGCACCAATTAGCGAGACAATTTCACCCTCATTGACATTGAATGAAACGCCTTTGATGGCTTCAATTTTCCCGTAGAACACATGGAGATCTCGTACCTCAAGCAGCATCGTCTGGTACTCCCAAATATGCAGCGATGACGTCGGGATTCTCACGTACTTCTTGCGGAAGCCCTTCGGCGATTTTCCGACCGAAGTCAAGAACAGTAACTCTGTCGCTGATTTTCATGACCACGTTCATGTCGTGCTCAATTAGTAGCACCGTGTATCCCTGGTCGCGTATTTTCAAAATCAATTCGTTCAGTTCTTGCTTTTCTGCAGGGTTAAAGCCGGCCGCCGGTTCATCAAGACATAACAATTCGGGTTCGGTGGCAAGCGCCCGCGCTATTTCAAGACGTCGCTGGTAACCGTAGGGCAAGTTCCGTGCGGCGTCGCTCGCACGATCAGCGATACCCATTAAAGCCAGCAGCTCCATCGATCGATCGTATGATTCCTTTTCTTCTGTGCGCTGACGTTTTGTGCGCAACAAGGATGCAGGGATTGAAGAAGTCTTTCGAGCATCCGCACCCACCATGACATTTTCTACTGCTGTCATTTCGGAGAACAATCTGATGTTCTGAAAGGTACGAGCGATTCCGGACTGTGTTATCTCATACCGCTTCAATTTGGTGATGTCAGAGCCGTTGAACATGACAGTTCCTTGCGTCGGCTGATACACACCAGTCATCACATTGAAACACGTTGTCTTGCCCGCACCATTAGGACCAATCAGGCCAAGAATTTCACCGCGGAAGATTTTGACCGACACTTCACTGAGTGCGGTCACACCTCCGAATTGCATGGTGACATTATTGAAGTCAAGAAGAACTTCGTTCGTCATTGCGCAACCTCCTTCCCATCAGAAGAAGTTCTCATTGCGGTTTTGGTACGTACCCGACGAGGAAGAAGACCTTCGGGGCGAAACACCATGACGAGAACAAGGGCAATACCAAAAACTAAGACTCGTTTGTCGGTGAAGTTACGAAAGCGCTCTGGAAGCCACGCCACCATGATGCCGCCAAGAATTGCTCCGGGCATGTTGCCAGACCCGCCAAGAACAACCGCAGCAAGGAACAAAATGGACAACTGCAACGGGAAGTTGTCAGGACTGATGAAGCCGACCTTGCCTGCATAGTGGGCTCCGGCTAGTCCGCCGACTGCAGCTCCAATAGCGAACGCCCACAACTTGAATTTAAAAGTATTAACTCCCATGAGTTCTGCTGCATCTTCATCTTCACGGATCGCTGTCCATGCACGTCCAACGCGCGACTCTTCGAGGCGATACAAGCAAAACACAACAAGAAAGACAAGTGTTAGTCCAAGCCAGTAATAGGGCTTCGGATCAATAACACCAAACTTTAGAGGACCGATTGATGGTGGCTTACCGATATCACTGATACCACGACTTGCTCCAAGCCAATCGAGATTCTTTGCACTGATGCGAATGATTTCTCCGAATCCCAATGTAACGATTGCTAGGTAGTCGCCACGCAATCGCAATGTAGGAGTGCCCAAAATAACTCCGACCAACATGGAGACCAATACAGCAATGGGTAAAGCCACGATCCACGGGAGCGAAGCATGCTGGCTTGTCAGAACGCCAACTACGTACGCACCTACTGCGTAGAACCCCACGTATCCGAGGTCGAGTAGTCCGGCAAGTCCAACAACAACATTGAGACCCAATGCAACCAACACAAAGATGATGACCTGATCATTGAGAACGGTAGAAAACTGCGTTCCTGGTGTGTTCACTAGCCAACCGATGCCAGGAATTTTTGGCCACCATGGTGCGAGGTACAAAGCAAGAACTGCCAGCGCATACCCAGACAAACGTTGCACACGAGACATTGACTTCCAGTGCGCTTGAACGCCGGCAAACAGCGAATAAAAACGCTTCCAGAGAATTAACAACTGACTCATACTCTGGCCCTGCCTAAGGATTCACCAAGTATGCCTGTTGGGCGCACCATAAGAACTACAAGAAGAACCACGAACGCAATGACGTCTTTCCACTGTCCCCCAAAAAGCGCGGATCCGTAGTTTTCAACTAACCCCAACATAAATCCGCCGAGCAATGCGCCTTTAAGATTTCCAATACCGCCAAGTACTGCAGCAGTGAAACTCTTGACTCCCAAAATGAAGCCGATATTGAAACGAGATTGGTCGTAGACCAATGTGAATAACATTGCAGCACCACCAGCCATTACTCCACCAAGTGCAAATGTGACCACAATAATAAGGTCAACGTTGACGCCTAAGATTCGCGCCGTTTCAGCATCTTGAGCAACAGCGCGAACACCGCGACCCAATTTAGTTTTATTGACAAATAATGTGAGTGCCGTCAGCATCAACAATGCACCAACAATCACGATGACATAATCGACACGAACATCTGTGCCAAGTGCTTTAAATAGCACTTTCTTTTCCAAGATTCGTGGCGTTTGATACTGCTCACGGCGATTTGGACCCCAGATGCCTACCGCTTCTGCAATCGCAGTTGAGGCTCCAATCGCAGAGATAAGAAAAGCGAGGCGGGGTGCTTTTTTACCCTTCTTAAAAAACCGAATATACGAATAGGAAATCGGTGCTGTTCCAACACACGCAATAATGAGATTTGCTTTGGTCTCATTTACAAAAATTAGGCCAAGTACAAATGCGGTGAGGAATGCCAGCGCAATTGCGCCAAAAGCATCTCCATTGCCACGCAATGGTCGATAGGCAATTCGTTCTAGTGCGACTGCCCCGACACCAGAGATGAACATTGCAGCAAAAAGGATAAAGACCAAGAAAAGAACAAGGGTTCCTCCCGCGCGATACGGATAGTTTCCGTCTTCCAGCAAGGGAATATTCAGAAACTGTGTTGAGGCAATCAGTGCACTGAAAGTACCCACCATGAAGATTTCTGAATGAGCAAAGTTAATAAGACGTAGCACGCCGTAGACAAGCGTGTACCCAAGTGCGACCAATGCATAAATAGAGCCGAGCGCTAGGCCGGTAACCGTGAGATCCCAGAACGTGCGAACTATTAGCCAATCAGGCATTTATACGACCTATCAAAAAAAACGTAACGAAAACATCATAGACAAACGAAACGACCGGGGATTACTCCCCGGTCGTTACCGTTTTGTTCAAAAGTGAACCCGAAGGTTTACTTGATTAGACCGAGTGAACCGTCAATCTTGCCATCTTTGATGGTGTAGGCGTAAACAGCTGTACCGACAACTTCGCCGGTCTCGTCCCACTTCAATTGCTTTGTTACGCCAGGAGCGTCGTAAGCCTTGATGAAGGAAAGAATTGCTGCACGATCACGCGCACCAGACTTGATTGCTGCAAGGAACACAGTTGCTGCGTCGTAGGCCTCAGCACCATATGTTGCTGGGTCTTCGCTGAACTTTGCCTGGAAAGCTTTGAGGAACGTTGCATTTGAGTCGAATGGAGCACATGTGCAACCAATGATTGAACCCTCTGCTGCTGGACCGCCTGCTTCGATGTAACCCTTGTCGAGAACTCCGTCACCGAAGTACAACTGAGCGTCAACTCCGCCGTCACGCAATTGCTTGGCAAGCTTGCCAGCTGCTGCGTAGTAACCACCAAAGAACAAAGCATCAATGCCAGCGTCCTTTGCTGCTGTTACAACTGCCGAGTAGTCAGCACTTTCTGGATCGATGCTGTTCATTTCAACTGCTTTGTCACCAAGGCTTGTCTGAACGATGTCTGCAAGACCCTTACCGTATTCAGATGCGTCGTCGAGAACTCCGACTTTCATCTTTCCATCAGCAGTGATTTTGGTTGCAAGGCCTGGGCCCTGCTTGTCGTCGCCAGCAAGCGCACGGTGGAAAATCTTCCAGCCGTTCTTTGAAAGATCTGCGTTGGTAGCTGATGGAGTGATGATCGGAAGACCAGCCTCATCGAACTTGCCATTGACTGCTTTCGACTCACCAGAGAATGCTGGTCCAACGATTCCGAGAACGCTTGCATCAGCGATTGCCTTGTCGGCAAGTGCTGGAGCCTGGTCTGGGTCACCTTGTGAGTCGTATGCTTCGATGCCTACTTGGCAATCAGCATTTGCTTCATTGAACTCTGCGACTGCAAGGTCGAGGCCCTTTTTGATGTTCACACCAAGGTTGCCTGCTTCTCCGGTGAGTGCGCCAAAGAATGCAATCTTCACGCCTTCACAAGATGCTGCAGCACCGTCTGATGTTGAGTCATCACTTCCGCCGCAGGCAACGCCTACGAGTGACAGACCGATAATGAGTGCGCTTGCGCGCACGATACGGCTTTTCTTCATGTGTTTTTCTCCCCTTAGGAGGTAGGTGACAATAGCCACAGTTACTGGGTAGTACGACCAAACTATCGGCGTCTTTAACAAAAGGTCAAGGGGCAACTAGGTGTTCGACCAATTTCACGATGTCTCCATAGGAGTTATAGAGGGGGGCCATACCGAATCTCATCAGATCGGGTGGACGGAAATCGGCGATGACCCCTCTGGCCGACATGTGCTGAACTAAGGCTTTACCACCCGCAAACCCCAGCGCCACATGGCTTCCGCGAGATTCAGAGGCTCGCGGCGACTCTAAAGTGAAGCCTTTTCCAGCCAAATACTCATCGAAGAGGCCGATAAAGAACCCAGTCAGTCCAACACTTTTGGCCCTAATTGCCTCAATATTGGTCTCGGAAAAAATATCCAGTGCCGCTTCCAGGGATTTCATGCTCAAAACAGTGGCTGTTCCGGTCAAAAACCGTGCGATGCCTGGGGCTGGGCGAAAACTGAGGTCAAAATCGAAGGGAGCCTCGTGGGCCCACCAGCCCTGGAGGGTTTGACCCGATTCTTGAAGCAACCGAGGAGCTACATATATATAGGCAGGGGCGCCGGGGCCGCCATTGAGATATTTGTATCCACAGCCGACCGCAAAATCGATATTCAGGACAGTTGCATCGAAGGGCACCGCGCCGGCCGTATGGGCAAGATCCCAGACCATCAAAGCTCCGTGAGAATGTGCCGCGGTTGTGATTCCGGCCGCATCCAAAATTTGTGCGCTGCGATAGTCAACGTGAGTGGCGGTAACAACGGCAGTCCGTTCCGAGATGGCCCCGATTATTTCTTGCGCGGGAACTGCAATCAACGAAAGCCCCATCTGGTCTGCGACGCTTTGCGCGATGTAAATATCGGTAGGGAAATTGTTGATGTCGATCACAATTTCTGTTCGACCAGGTCGAAGGCCCACTGCTGCCATCAACGCTTTATGCAAATTGATGGAGGTGTTGTCGCAACTAATCACCGTGTCTGGTGCTGCGCCAATCAGTGGAGCAATCATGTTGCCGACACGTGCTGGCATCGCGAGCCACTCTTCATCCCATGAACGAATCAGACGCTCGCGCCATTCATGTTCAATTGTGTGATGCAATACTTCACGCGATCGCAGCGTGAGAGGCCCAAGTGAATTGCCATCGAAATAAGTGACGTCTGCAGGAATATCAAAACGCTGACGAAGTGGCGCTAGAACATCTTGTGCATCAAGCGTGCGCGCCATGTTTTCTGCATCAATGAGACTCATTATCGCTCTTCCAGTAGTTGTGCCAGAGTCCAGTCTCCCACCACTGTGCCACGTTTCAACAAATCGTACGGAAGATTGAAATGGTCTCGGTGTGGAACAACAACAACTTCTGACTTTGCTCCTGACGATGACAGGTATTCCGAGTATTCGGCGTTTTGTCGAATGAACTCTGACGATTCTGATTCACCAACTGCACACAGCGCGTGCGAGATGCCGTTCACATGCGGCAATAACTGCGGGCTAATGGCGGCTGCAGACTGAGGCGTGAGATGAAGTGGATCATTTGTGTCGATGACGACTAGTGGTCGGAGGTCATAAATTCCACTGAGCAATACAACCCCAGACAGTCGCGATGAAATGGCGTATTCACGGGCGCACATGGCCGCCAAGTGAGCACCGGCACTACAGCCAGCCAACACCACTGTGGTTGGTTGCAGTTCTGCAATCGTTTTCTCAACATCAACAATGCATTCTTCGATGATGTCTGGAACAGTGGCAAAAGGCGCCAACGTGTATTCCACAGCATGAAGAGAAATTCCCTCAGTAATTGCGTCACGTGCGTTAAACAAAGAATCGGCTGCGGATAGGCGCTGCCAATACCCACCGTGGATGTAAATCAATAGTGGTCTATGCGACTGTCGCAAAGCGACTGCGTCATGTGGCTTGCTGAGCTCGTGATATTCAGCGAGATATTCATCAAGTGGCTTGAGAGCATGGCGCGATGGCGAGTATTCATAATCAACATCGGCATCAGAGGCAGATTGCCAATTGAATGGCGTATTCACTGCAACGGAACCGTGCCCGCAACCGTGGTGCGGTGCAATTCTCGACGAAACCCGGCGTAATCATTCAGTGCGTAATGCTGTGTGGAACGGTTATCCCAAATTGCAAGATCTCCGTTGTTCCATTTGTGACGTACGGTGAACTTTGCATCAGTGGTGTGAAGATGCAACCAATCCATTGTGCGTAATTTCTCAATTTCATCTGCAATTCCCATGAGGTCACGAACGTATGCACGATTAAAGAACAGGACTAGTTTTTCTGTTTCCGGATGAGTAGTAATCAACGGGTGAATCTCTGAATCATTGGCGGTTTCATCGCACACAATATTCATACTGGAAAGACCTGAATGAAGAGGCTGCATCTTTGGCGAATATGCATCACGCGCCGTGTGTACTGCAGCTACATGAGAAAACTGTTCTTTGTACGCGTCTGACAACGCATTATAGGCAGCCGTCATAGAAGACCACAGCGTGTCTCCGCCGTATGGAGGAACATCTAACGCGTGCAGAATTGTGAATGATGGTGGTGCTGGTTGAAAACTAAAATCGCTATGCCACGCGCCACCGAAGTTAAATGCATTGCCATCACGAGGTTCTTTGAGAACCTTGATGACCTCTGGGTGGTCAGGACTTGGTTCAATAAACGGGGAATCTGCAGCCGGACCAAACCGACGCGAAAAATCAACTTGCTGTTGTGGAGTTAAGGATTGATTCGGGACGATAATGACCTCGTGCTCACAGGCAATCTGTCGCAATTCTGAAAGTTCAGATTCAGTCAGAACTTTCACATCATCCACGTGAACCGTCGCACCCAGTACTCCAGTTAAACGCTCCACCCGCATGGCTCTACCGTAGAGCACAGACACCGATAGAGAACCAGCATGGTGATTTGTGGCAACATCTCAGGATGGCTTTTCGAGACGGCGATGGATGGGTGTTGTGCACCAAGTGTCAATCTCGCCATTGGGGACTCCACGGAGCTGCCGGTCTACTGCTCGTGCGCACAGATCTTGAAACACCATGCGTTCTTCTGCAGCTACGCGCAGCCTGGACCCACGGCGGCGGCACATGGGCGTTGCCCGGTGGTGCACTTGATTCGCATGAAGATTCGGTCACCGCAGCTGCACGCGAGGCACACGAAGAAGCCGGAATCGAACCGCAACATCTTGAATTCAAGGCTGTCTTTTCAGATGACCATGGCAACTGGCGATACGACACCGTTATTGCTCACACCACAACTGATGCCGGTGCATACGAAGCAAACGCCGAATCAGATGATTTGCGTTGGGTGCCTGTTGATGAGGTGGGCCTCTTTGATCTTCACCCCGGCTTACGGGGAACATGGCCAATTCTTATTGATCATGTAAAAACCTCTCTGCAGAATTAGTCCTTCATGAACAAAAGAACTTTGTACCTGCTTCAAGCAACGACTGCCCTTGGTGGCATGGGCTACGGAGTGATGTTTACCGTTCTCGACGATTTTCGAGACAAGTTCGGCATTGCAGAATCACAACTGGGACTCATCGTTGGTGTCGGGTTTATCACAGGGTTCTTATCGCAAATTTTGTTTGCTCCACAAGCTGACAAAGGTCACGCAAAGAAATTGGTGATGACAGGCATTGTCATTGAAATTATCGGAACATTGTTTATGGCATTTGGTCATGCGTTTCTGCCGCTACTGATTGGTCGCTTACTCACTGGGTTTGGTGTTGGAATCTCTGAACCTGCATTGCGTCGCATTCTGATTTTGTCAGACCCTGAACGCATGGGACAGAACCTTGGCCTCATTGTCAGTGCAAGTGTCGCTGGCTTTACCGCTGGCCCGATTATTTCTGCTCTCACGGCAGACACGCTGGGAATATCTGCACCGTTTCTTATTGTGGCTGCGTTGCTTGTCCCTGTTGCGTTCGGATTATTCAAATTGCATTTTCAAGAAGCAAACATTGAAGATGCACCAACGCAAAAACTTGCTTTCGACTTGTTACGCATTCGTCCACTTGCTGGCGCCATCGTGATTGGACTTGCGCTCTTTGCAATGATCGGTACGTTTGATTCAGTGTGGTCAGTGATGATGGACGACATGAGCGCCCCAACATGGGTTGCCAATCTTGGTATCAGCATGTTTGCATTCCCCATGATTTTCTTAGCGCCTCGTGGTGGCAGGTTGACACAATCTGTTGGGCCATTTAAAGCCAGCATTGTTGGGCTTTCCATCGGATCCGTCTGTCTTGCGCTGTACGGAACATTGTGGTCCCCGTACCCCATGCTTGCTGTTGGCGTCATCCACGGCGTCGTTGATGGGCTTACAGTTACCGGCGGTTCTGCAGCAGTTGCATTAGTTGCTCCGCGCGAACGACTTGCATCAGCACAAGGTTTATACGGAGGACTTCAAACGTTGACGGGCGGAATTGCTGCAGTGCTTGCTGGCGCTGCGTACGGTGTCATTGGGCGAGCAACATTTCTTTGGTGTGCAGGTGCAATGTTGTTATTCATCGCTATTGGTTCTTGGCTGGCAAAAGACAGCCTTCGTCTCAAAGGTGCCGAAGCAGTAGACAGTCTGTAACTAGCGCGCAGCTTGAATTGCCGTCCACACATTGAGTGACGTGCATGGCATGTCGATATGTGTGACACCTAGGTGACTGACGGCATTGACGACTGCGTTATGAACAGCCGGAGTTGCCCCGATAGTTCCGGCTTCACCGATTCCCTTTGCGCCAAGTGGATTGCGTGGTGTTGGTGTTTCCATCGGCACACGTTCAAAGCTTGGCAATTCGGCAGCTGAGATGAACCCGTAATCAGCAAGGTTTGACGTGATGGGATTTCCGTCAGGGTCAAAGGCAACAACTTCAAGAAGGGCTTGCGCTACTCCTTGTGCGATACCGCCGTGCACCTGGCCATCAACCAACAATGGGTTGATGATTGTGCCTGCGTCGTCGCATGCAATATGGCGTGCAACAACAACTGCTCCAGTTTCTGTATCAACTTCTACAACACATACGTGAGTGCCGAATGGGAATGTTGCACCTTCTGGTACGTAGTCCACTTCAGCTTCTAACGGCGTATCAATCTCGATCATCAGTTCAGCCCATGTACGCGCTGGCGTTGGTGAACCTTTCACATGAAATGCACCGCGGACAGTGTCGATAACAACGTCTTCTAATGCTGCTTCTAATAAATCTGCGGCACGTTGGCGTGCTTTTTCAATCACAGATTCAGCAGCCAATTTCGCAGCACTACCGCCGACTTGCAGTGAACGAGAACCACCAGTTCCGCCGCCGCGATCAATATCGTCTGTGTCGCCGAAGCGGAACTCAATCTTGTCCATCGAAATTCCCGTTGTCTGCGACACGATCATTGCCCAAGCAGTGTGATGCCCTTGACCATGTGAGCTGGAACCTGTTCGCACAATTGCACCACCATCAGCTTTGATTTCAACAGAGCCATAATCGCCAGAGCCCATTGGGTTTGTTGTCTCTACATATGAAGCAATCCCGATTCCGATTTGAACCGGGTCTTTACTTTCGCGACGCTTCTTTTGCTCGGCAAGAAGGTGATCGTACCCAGCTGCATTCAAGGCAAGTTCAAGAGCTGCTGCGTATTCACCAGAGTCATACTTTGCACCCATTGAAGTTGTCAGTGGAAATGCCGACGGTGCAATGTAGTTACGGCGACGCACTTCTGCTGGGTCTATGCCGCACACTCGCGCGAACTCATCAATAGTGCGTTCGATTGCAGCTGTTGCTTCGGGCCTGCCTGCACCGCGGTACGCAACTGTTGGAGTTGTGTTGGTGACAACAGAATGTGATTCAAACTGCACATTGGCGATGTCGTATACGCCACCAGCCATCATGCGAGTCATGTACGGAAGTACTGCACCGGCACGTGCATACGCACCGGCATCTTGCAACAAGTCCAATCGGTAAGCGGTGATACGACCATCACGTGTGCCACCCATGCGGGTGCGTTGGCGTTGTGCACGACCATGACCCATAGCCAACATATTCTCTGTGCGAGTTTCGGTCCAGCGAACAGGTACACCAAGTTTGCGTGTTGCCCAGCCCACAAGAATTTCTTCAGGGTAGACACCTGATTTGGCTCCGAAACCGCCACCAACATCGGGTGTGATGACGCGAACTTGCGACTTCTCAAGACCGAAAACTTCTGCTAACCCATCGCGTGCACCATGCGCACCTTGGCTACATGCCCATTGCGTAAGACGCGTGCCATCCCACGTTGCAACACATGAACGCACTTCCATCGGGGCGGGTGCAACTCGTTGGTTTTCAATAACAAGATCTACCACTACGTCGCAATCAGCGAAAATATCGTCATTACTTCGTGCAGCAAAAGTCAGCACAACATTTGTTTCAGCTTCAGGATGAATTAACACTCTGTTTGAAAACGAATCATCCATATCCAGAACTACAGGAAGTGGTTCATAATCAACGATCACGGTTTCGGCTGCATCGGTTCCTGATGTTTTGTCTTCACTGACAACAATGGCAACAAGGTCGCCAACAAACCGAACAGTGTCTTTTGCCAAATATGGAAACAACATTGCCTGATTCATCATGCCGTTGGCTGGTCCGGCTGGCGCGATATCAATATCTGCAGCAGTCCATACCGCACGAATGCCTGGCATTGATAAGGCCTCGGATGCATCGATGCTGAGCAGTTGCGCATGTGCCATTGACGAACGCACGAATGTGAGATGCAGTGCGCCAGGCATTGGCAAGTTGGCGATGTATGTGCCTTCGCCTGTGAGGAAACGAGGATCTTCTATTCGAACAACTCGGGTACCGAGAATGCTCATGCTGACCAACCGCCGTCAACAATGAATTCTGATCCGGTGGAATACGCGCTGTCATCACTACCCAAATACAAAGCAAGACGCGCCACATGGACGGGCTCTGCTTCATAGCCGAGAGGGATACGAGTACGCACTGCTTCGCGAACACCTTCACCGGCTTCGTCAAATGTTTGCAACATTGGCGTATCGATGATTCCGGGGTGAATTGAGTTCACACGAATTCCGAATGGTGCTAACTCTTTAGCAACACCTTTTGTCATTCCGCGCACTGCCCACTTGCTTGCACCGTATGCAAGAAACCCTGGAGTTCCGTTAAGGCCGGCAACTGAAGAGATATTGATGATGCTTCCCTTGCCACGACTCACCATGTGTGGAGCAACTGATTTCATACCAAGAAACACACCGGTGACATTGATATCCATTGTGCGACTAAACGCAGGAAGAGTTGTATCGAGAACAGAACCTCGTTCAAAGATTCCGGCGTTGTTCACGAGAATGTCGATCTGGCCATAGGTCTCTAATACAGATGCGACAATTGCAGTCCAATCATCTTCGCTGGTGACGTCATGATGAAGAAAAACGCACTTTGAACCATCTGGTGACAAACGTTTGGCAGTTTCTTGGCCAACTGAATCAAGAACGTCGCTGATAACTACGCGGGCTCCTTCATCGATAAAGAGTTGCGCTTCAGACGCACCCATGCCACGTGCACCACCAGTAATTAGTGCAACTTTGCCTTCAAGACGAGATTTTCCCATACGGGAATTGTACTCCCCGACTACCAAAAGGCTTTAGTGAACCACCCCGGCCTTGTCGTCAGAACGAATCTGTAAAACCAGTCGCACTGCTACCACCAAGAGCAATGATGCAAATAGAACATTTGACACCGTGTCTGACATACGTGCCGAGATCCAACCACCGACAATTGCCGAGGGAATCCCAGCGAGTCCGACCGCAGCTGCAGCACGGAGATCCACATTCTTTTTCGTGCGATTGCGATATGTGCCCATCAGTGATGTGGGGATAATGACCGACACCGACGTGCCCTTTGCCATGGCAGATGGCAGATGCAGCAACATCATCATTGCCGGCACCATGATGACGCCTCCACCAACTCCGAGTAGCCCGGCGAGGATTCCGGTTGCAACACCAATTGCGATCAGCGCAACGATGTGGCCGATCGTTAACACTTCACGTACCCCCGATTCGATTGGCAGGAACAGCCGGATTGCGGTGACGAGAAGAATGCCTGCAAAAGCAACGGCAAGAGTGCGATGTGGCAGAACGTGAAGCAATTTGGTTCCAAGAACCGCACCCACCAGGGCGCCAGCTGCCAGACACATCCCAACTCGCCAATCAACATGATCATGGCTCCAATACGTCACCAATGAAGCGGCAGAAATTGGTAGTACCGCGGCTAATGAAGTGCCGTGCGCAATACGTTGATCCATCTTTGCAACAAGTACCAGACCGGGCACAATAAGGATTCCGCCACCCACGCCAAACATGCCAGACAAGAACCCTGCAGCAATGCCAACCAGAACAACAGTAAGTATTGGTGCAGATTCTGAGGGTTGGGTGGCATTCGAGGGGGTATTTGACATTATTTTCTCCAGATAGATATTCCCACATCGCGCTTCATTCCGTAAGTTTCTTGGAATGAGGAAGAGCAGTCCTTTTCTATTGCTAGCCATCACGTCGCTTCTTCTCGCGTCCTGCGTCTCATCAAGGACTAAAAATCAAGACTCCCCGCCCCAAGAGTCCCCACTCGTGACTCAAATTGCATCACATTGCACTGATCTTGATGCTCCAGAGCTAGGTGATGGAAAATTGTGTATCGATAATGGATTCAGAATCAAGGCTGATGATTTTTCATTTACCAATTGGGGTCGATCAACTCAAGCTGATGCCAACGTCACCATCCAAACGCTGATTGATCTTTTTGGTCATAGTGCAGTGTGTTTAGACGGACCAACTACTGAATGCGTCATTCGACCAACAACAGTACAAAAGCTTGAAGAATGGAACAATGCGCTTGCAGGTGGTCGTTGCGAAGGTCTAGCAACTCTCAGTACTCGATTCTTTTTGAAGCTTGATGATCCGTCTGCTTTTAACAGCAATGCAACACGCGTGGCTGACTTGCAGCGCGGTAACCAATTACTTGATTCCAGCATTGTGTATTGGTGGGCAACTCAATTTCTTACTGAAGTATCGGACCGCGCCAGCACATCGCGAATGCAGTCACCGTTACAACTAGTAGACGACCTCATTCAAGGACTCGCTAATGGTGTCGGATACACCGTTGGGTTGTATTTCGGATCCGCAGGACATTCTGTTACTCCGTTTGCGGTGACGCATAACGGCACCAACTTCATCATTCATGTCTACGACAACAACTTTCCCGGCGTGCGCAAAGAAATCATTGTCGATGGCACCACTAATACATGGACCTATGCAGCTGCTCGTGCACAGCCTGATGGAATCAGTGTTGATTGGACAG
>CAFBQH010000036.1_pt1 | contig 13922 bp, 12 predicted proteins | sample 7269951 | NCBI WGS metagenome assembly CAFBQH01 (sample SAMEA6814174, study PRJEB35770) | freshwater metagenome | biome: Freshwater; feature: Freshwater reservoir; material: water | place: Czech Republic | collected 2016-11-09 | depth 30m m
AGGGGGAATCTGATGGAACTTAAAGGAAAACATGTTGTGGTCACTGGTGGCTCACGTGGCATTGGCGAGCAATTGGCGCGACAGTTTGCAGCGCGTGGTGCAAAGGTCACGGTTGTAGCTCGCAGTGTTGAAGCACTCGAAGTTGTTGCAACAGCAATTGGTGGTAATTCAGTGGTGATCGACCTTTCTGATGACCTTGCTGTGGATGGGCTCGTTGAACATATTGAGAAATTGCACGGACACATTGATGTTCTGGTGAACAACGCTGGTCTTGAAACATCAACAGCGTTTGCAGTGGAAGATGAAAGAGAAATTCGAACTGTTGCACGAGTGAACCTCGAAGTACCCATGATGCTGACGCGCCATGCCTTGCCTGGCATGATTGCGCGCAATTCAGGTCATATTGTTTTTGTCTCTTCACTTGCAGGCACGGCTGGTTTCCCTGGCATGTCTGTATACGGAGCTACAAAGGCAGGCATTCTGAATTTTGTGAATGGTCTTAGCCGAGAACTGAAATCTACAAAGGTGAATATCACCGTGTTGTCACCTGGGCCTGTTGATACAGGTATGTGGGATCTCATTGAAGATAAGACTTCAACAATTAGAAAAGTGGTGCGACGTTTTCAAATGTTGCAATTAATTCCCACAGCTGATCCGGTGAAACTTGCAATTCGCACAGTTGATGCAGTCGCAGCAAACAAGCCATTCGTGCGTGATCCAAAAAGACTCAGTCTTAATTTCTGGCTAAACCACGCACCGACTCGCATTTCGAATCTTGCAATCTTCGGAGTGAAGTTCGATCCACTCGACAAGGGCTAATTCCTCAGACTTCTGCCTGGTCGTCGGTGTCGTCATCGGTCAGTGGGAAATACCAGACATCGCGGCAGTCTCGACAGCGATATGACACCACGTCATCCACTTCCCAGACCCCATCTTCTGGCGCGTGGGACAGCAAATGGCACGGCCCTCCGCAGTCGATACAGATGATGGACTCTTTTGGACTAATCACCGCCGTAGTCTGCCTTGCGTGAGAGTTGTTGCAGGTGACCTTCGAGGTCGACGTATAGAAGCCCCAACGTCAGAGGCCACTCGGCCCACGACTGACATGGTGCGCGAGGCAGTTTTTAATGCCCTGGGCAGCCTTGATGTAGTGCAGGGGGCTCGCGTTTTAGACCTGTTTGCCGGCACGGGAGCCATGGGGATTGAAGCCATTTCACGGGGAGCAAGCCATTGCGTATTTGTGGAAAATGACAAAGCTGCTCTCGCCGTTCTTCGCAGCAATATTGCGGCCCTCGGAATTTCAGAGAAATCCACCGTGATCGCCGGAGACGCTGTTGGCACCGCAGCGAACCAACAGGGAATTGACCTCCTGATTGCCGACCCGCCGTATGGGTTTGATGCGTGGAGCAAATTGTTGTCATCGGTCACCGCATCGCTTGTGGTTCTTGAATCGGGACGATCCATTGGGCCAATTTCTGGCTTTGAAACCGTACGTGAAAAGAAATATGGCCGAACTCATGTGGCCTTTCTCAGCCCCAGCAGTGCGCCAGACGGTACGGTAGAGGTGCAATGAGCACTGTGTTATATCCCGGCAGTTTTGATCCGTTCCATTTGGGTCATCTAGACGTCGTTGAGCAGGCTTCGGCACTTTTCGGCGAAGTCGTGGTTGCTGTTATGCATAACCCCGACAAACCATCAGGAGTTTTATCCACCGATCAGCGTGTCGCGCTCATTGCCGCATCATGTGCTCATCTCCCGCACGTCAGTGTGCGCAGTTTCCCTGGGCTTGCTGTTGATGCAGCGTTGTCAGTGAACGCACTATGCATCGTGAAGGGTCTTCGTACTTCTGGTGACTTTGAAGTTGAACAACAAATGGCGCACACAAATTTTGCAGTCTCGGGTGTGCGCACGGTCTACGTTCCGTGTCAGCCACGTTTTGGTTTTGTGAGCAGTCGCTTTATTCGCGATATTGCGGCACATGGTGGCGATGTGTCTTCAATGGTGCCCACTGCAGTAGCTGATGCTTTGACTTCTCTCTTTCCACCACGGAGTAAATAATGAGTTTTGACGATTTCGACGACACAACAGACGATTCATATCCGCAACCGATGCCGGTGCAGGCACGACTTGGAGAAAGCGAAGTCATACTTCGCCGCACCATTGACATCGTGGCTACCGCACCGAGCATGCCGTTATCAAGTTCGCCTCGAATTGACCGTGATGAAGTGATTGAACTTCTCGAAGATGCACTTGTTCGTCTTCCTGATGAAATTCGTCAGGCTCGTTGGATGCTGAAAGAACGCCAGGAATTCTTAGATAAAACGAAGCGTGAAGCTGATGAATTATTAGGCGCTGCTCGTCAACAAGCTGAACGAATGGTGCAACGCACTGAGGTTGTACGCGCTGCCGAGACCCGTGCTCGCCAAGTGATCGATGCTGCCGAGGAAGAAACTCGTCGCCTGAAGAACGAAACAGAAGATTTCCTAGACCAACGTCTCGGCAGTTTCGAGATTTTGCTCGATCGACTATCGAAGACTGTGGCAAATGGTCGTAATCGACTGTCAATTGGTTCAGAACCACCGCCTCCTGAATCTGAAGAACCGATTGAGCAACAGGATGTTGCGGGTTTCTTCAATCAAGACGATCTGTAAGACAGGTTTCGCTTTGGCAAAGCCACTCATCGTAAATGCGGTCGAATTATTGCGACGACCAGGAACAACAAAAGACATTGATGTGTCTATCTCTGTTGATGATTTTGAATTTGCCGATGCACGCATGGTTGATGTTCCAGTAGACATATCGGTGCATCTTGAATCATTATCAACGGGTATTCACGTCGCAGGTACTGCGAGCGCCACTTGGTCGGGGGTTTGTCGACGGTGTCTTGCGCCGCTTGTTGAACGAATGAGCGTTGACCTCGACGAGATGTATCAAAAGGGAACGTACGATCCCGATGCGTACGAGATTGAAAATGATCAGATCAATTTGCTCCCGATGGTGAGGGAGGGGTTATTGCTGGCGGTTCCGCTTTCGCCCTTGTGCCGAGACGACTGTCCCGGGTTTTGCCCACACTGCGGAGCAGACCTGGCCGATACACGCTGTAACTGCGAAACATCAGCCCCAGACCCCCGTTGGTCAGCCCTTGAAAACCTCAAAGGCGTATTTCCTGACGATGCCCCGTAATTTTTTGGCCTAGTCGGGCTATCATTACGAAGCCCCCAACAGGGCTTTGCCGCTAACAAGGGAGACCACGGTGGCCGTTCCCAAGAGAAAAATGTCGAAGTCGAAGACTCGTATGCGTCGCGCCTCTAACTGGCGCCTCGATGCCCCTTCGCGTAGTACCTGCCCACGTTGCAGTGCTGTCAAGCTGCCCCACACAGTGTGTGGTGCATGCGGATGGTACAAAGGCCGCGTGGCCATCGCTGTCGACTAACAGACCAGTTATTGCCCATGTTGCCAATCGCCGTTGATGCGATGGGTGGCGACCGTGCCCCCGCAGAAATAATTGCTGGTGCTATCGAAGCAGCCGCACTTGGTATCCCCATTCTGCTTGTCGGACCAGACGGTCTCGAAGGAATTGGTGACATCCCGCTACTTGTAGCAAATGAAGTCATCGAAATGGATGACGACCCTGCACAGTCAGTGCGTCGCAAGCGCGACTCCACTCTTGTTCGCGCTGCCGAAGCGGTACGTGACGGCAAAGCAAGCGCAATGATCTCAGCCGGCAACACCGGCGCGACCATGGCCAGTGCGTTATTGCGAATGGGCCGAATTTCTGGTGTTATGCGACCCGCAATTGCCACTCCCGTGCCTGTTCCTGGTGGCCACCCAACTGTTCTTCTTGATGCAGGCGCTAATGCTGAAGTGCAACCTGATTGGTTGGTGCAATTTGCGTTAATGGGTTCTGTCTATTCACAACGTCGTTTTGGTGTTGAAAATCCGCGAGTTGGTTTGCTGTCTATTGGAGAAGAACCTGGTAAAGGCGACACGCTTCGTAAAGAGACATACGAACTTCTCAAGGTTGCTCCCGGAATCAATTTCATTGGCAATGTCGAAGGTCGCGACCTTATGACTGGCGTTGTTGACGTTGTTGTTACAGACGGCTTCACAGGCAACGTGGTTCTTAAGACACTTGAAGGCAGTTTGCGTACGGTAGTGAAAGCACTCTTCACAGCTTTTGGACAACCTGAATATGCAGAGGCAGCAAATGTTCTAATGCCAGCGTTGTTGCCGTTATACGACACTCTTGATCCAGATTCGACTGGCGGTGCAATTTTGCTTGGCGTTGATGGAGTGTGCATCATCTCTCATGGTTCCAGCAGTGCTCGAGCCATGGTGAATGGCATTAAGTGTGCTCAAGAAATGGTGGAGACCGGAATGGTCGAAGCGATTCGCGTCGCCATCTCCAGTACTCTTAGCAAGTAAACGTCCACTCAAGGAGAATTCTGATGGCAGCTATTGAACGCAGCGAAGTGCTTGCAACCGTGTGTACCCATCTTGCAGAGATTCTTGAAATCAATTCCTCTGACATTTCAGAAACACAATTGTTGGCCGATGACCTTGGTGCAGACTCCATCGCTCTCATCGAACTTGTCGATGCTCTCGAGCAGGTGTTCTCAGACATCATTCCGAATTTTCAGTTCGAAGATGATGATCTGTCAGGACTGCGCACCGTTGCAGATGCCGTGAACTACATCGTTCTGGCGCTCGGTAAATAAATATTCCGTAATGTCTGATTCGGAGCTTTCTTTTCTTTCCGAATGCGCAACTCGTATTGGGTATCAGTTCCGAGATCTCACGCTTCTGCGTCAAGCATTGGTGCATCGTTCATGGCAAGCAGAAAACGATGATCCCCAAACAAACGAACGTTTTGAATTTCTCGGCGATGCTGTTCTCGGATGGGTTATCGCAGATGTGGCGTTTCATCGCCTTTCAGACATGCCAGAAGGCAAACTGACTGATCTGCGTCGCAGTGTCGTCAACATGCATGCGCTCGCTGAGATTGCACGCCAACTCGGAATTGGTGAGTTCCTATTTCTCGGCAAGGGCGAAGATGCTGGTGGTGGGCGTGACAAATCGTCCATCTTGGCTGATGCATTAGAGGCTCTCATCGGTGCTGTGTATCTTGACGGCGGTGCGCCTGCGGCATATGAGATGGTCAAACGACTTCTTGCAGATTCCGTTGAGGAAGCGATTCCTTTTCTTGAGATGTTTGATGCAAAAACTCGATTGCAAGAACTATGTGCCCGTTTGTCCATTGGTGTTCCGCAATACGACATCGAGGGCGTAGGCCCCGACCATGAGCGAGTGTTTACCGCAACAGTGCTGGTCGATGGTCTTTCATATGGCTCAGGCGAGGGACGAACAAAGAAAGCAGCAGAACAAATTGCGGCAGTTGGTGCATACGACGCACTAGTTGAACAACACAATGCCTGAACTACCAGAAGTAGAGACAGTTCGGCGGGGGATTGCTGCACGAGTTGTTGGCAGGAAAATAACTGCAGTCGAGATTGGTCGAGAACGTTCAGTTCGTCGCGTCGGTCGAGAAGCAGTTATTCACGGCCTCACCGGAGCAACTGTCACCCAGGCGCGGCGTCGCGGCAAATATTTGTTATTTGATCTCGATACAGGCGAAGAAATGATGATTCACTTGCGCATGAGCGGACGAGTATTGGTGGAACCAGTCGGAACTCTTCGTCCAGCACACACTCATGTTGTGTTGTCGTTATCTTCGCGAGATGGCGTAAGCGATGAAATGTGGTTTGTTGATCCCCGCACATTTGGCGAAGTTGTTGTGTATGACCCGACACAGATTGCAGAAGTAATGCCAGAACTGATCAGGCTTGGTGTTGATCCCATTTGCGATCAATTTGATGCAGTTGTATTGAAAGCTCGTCTGCACGGAAAACGGGGGGCCATCAAACCGTTACTTCTGAGCCAGCATGTCATTGCAGGAATCGGCAATATTTATGCAGACGAGATATTGCATCGAGCGGGGCTGCGCTGGAACAGAACAGCAGATTCACTGACGCCTGCACAAATTCGTCGGTTAGCCCTGTGCATTACTGACGTCTTAACTGATGCGATCAATGCGGGTGGTTCGACGCTTGATGATTCCCAATATGTGGATATTGAGGGCAAATTTGGCTCGTATCAAGCAGAACACCGTGTGTATGGCCGAGATGGCAAGCGATGCGTGACCTGTGGAAAAGCCGATATTGCCCGAGTGGTCGCTGGTGGAAGGTCGACAGCTTTTTGCCCTCGCTGCCAGAAGTAACACGCCATTCCCCGAACACGGTGCCTGTCTATTACTGTTGTTCTCGCCGTGTTCCTTAAATCTCTCACTCTCAAGGGCTTCAAGTCCTTTGCCGATTCCACCGTCCTTGAAATGGAGCCAGGTGTCACTGTTGTGGTCGGTCCAAACGGCTCGGGTAAGTCCAACGTTGTCGACGCCATTGCGTGGGTATTAGGTGCGCAGGCTCCAAGTTCTGTGCGAAGCCAGAAAATGGAAGATGTCATTTTCAGTGGCACAAACAAGCGCGCGGCACTTGGTCGTGCTGAGGTAACTCTCACGCTCGATAACTCTGCTGGTCTACTGCCACTTGATTTTTCTGAGATCAGTGTGTCGCGAACATTGTTTCGAAACGGTGACAGCGAATATTCAATTAACGGAGTTGAGTGTCGACTTCTTGATGTACAAGAACTTTTGTCAGATGCCGGCGTAGGTCGCCAACAGCACGTCATCATTAGTCAGGGCCAGATTGATGCCGTTCTTACAGCGCGGGCAGAAGATCGTCGTGCAATCATCGAAGAAGCAGCTGGCATTCTGAAGTATCGCAAGCGCAAAGAAAAAGCTGAGCGTCGTTTAGAAGCAACCGAAGTCAACTTGTTGCGAGTCCAAGATCTCATTCGTGAAGTGCGCCGCCAACTACGACCACTTGAGCGTCAAGCAGAGGCTGCTCGCCGCCATGGTGAAATCGTGGGGGAACTTCGTGCGCTGCGTCTGTTCTTGTCAGGCCGTGAAGTTGCGTCGCTTCGTGCCCGCCTCACTGCGCTTGCAGGAGAAAAAGCAACCAGTGATTCGAGCGAGAAGGAAATTCGTCAAAAACTGGCTGCGCTGGATACAGAAGTGTTGGCAGCAGAAGCTGAATTGTCGGCGCGTGGAGAATCGGGCGTCAACGATGAGCTGATGCGAGTCGAACAATTGCGCGAACGGGCACGAGGTTTGGCTGCAGTGATCGCTGAACGTCGCCGTTCGATGGAGCGCGACCAGGGACAACTGATTGCAGATGATGTAGTGGCTGCGCTTGAAGCAGATGCAGCACAAATGCGCGAAGAACTCATTGACGTTGAACGCAGTCTTGCAATTGCCATGCAAGAAAATGATTCGTTGCTGGAAGAAGAAGAAACCTTCGAACGCGAACGTACCGAACAAGGTCTCTTCCATATGGTGCAAAGCAATGAAGCATCAAATGCTGCTGCTGAGGTACGTGGCGAACTGCGCACATTGCGCAACACAGTGGAACAAGGTGCAGGCGAAGCACAAAAAATGCAGACTCGCACTGAGCAACTAGTTGCTCATGATGCTGAAGTTGCCGCAGGCATTGACCGGTTGCAGTCCGAATTGGCTGATGCAGAGACTGAAGTTGGCTCGTTACGGGCTCAGTTAGTTGATGTCACCGCAACACGCGAGCAAATAGAACTGTTAGGCGATGAAGCACAAGTTGCTCGCGCAGCTGCTGAACGACGCAGTGCACGTGCTGCTGCGAAGCTTGAAGCGTTAGAAGAAGCTGTCGCATCGTCGCGAGCCCGTATTGGCGCAGAACATCTCGCAAACATCTCAGGTGTAGTTGGTGCGCTAGTCGATCTGCTCGCTATTGATGCAGGCTGGGATGCCGCAGTCAAGGCGTCACTTGGCGAAGCGCTTGCATCGATTGTGGTTTCTGATTCAGCCTCAGCTCGTCGTGCGATTGAGGCACTGCAGGCGGTTGATCACAATGGCGCAGTTCTGGCTCTGGGTATTGCTTATGGCTCGTCGTCTAGCTTGCCTGCCGGCGTGCAATCAGTTCGTTCACGTGTACAACCAGCGAATGGTGCTCCAGCGCAATTAGGAGCATTGCTTGATGCGTTGTTGTCACATATCGGCTGCACCGATGATCTTGATGCTGCAATTTCAGCTATTGAATCGTCGCCATCGTCAACAGTCGTTACCCGTCGCGGTGATCGCTTGTCACCATCTGGTTGGCGTCTCGGTGCCGCAGATGACTTAGGTTCTCAAGAAGTCATCGAAAGAACTCGCATTGAAGTCGAGTCCGCTGTTGCTGATCTTGGTCGTCTTGCTGGCGAAGTGGAATCAGCTAAGACACGCCTCATCGCAGCGCGCCAACAAGGAACTCAGCTTCAATCACAAATTGACCGTCAATTGGTTGTTGTTGAAAGTGCGTCTGACAAGTTGACCACGGCCATTAACGATCGTCGTGCAAATGCAGCAGAACAGCAGATCACTCGTGATGCTGCTAACGAAACCCGTGCTCGCCTCACGCAATATCAGCAGCGAGTGCTTGAACTTGAAAACATCCTTCCTGGCCTTGAAGAGTCAGAAGCAGCAGAAGTTGCAGCTGCTCGCGCACAGACCGAAGAACGCGCAACCATTGATGCAAAGTCTGCCCACCTTGTCTTGCGCCGTAAAGATCTTGATGTTCGAGTTGCTGGTCTGCGTGAGCGCGAGCAATTCCTGAAGCAACGCGCAACCGATACCGAACGTCGCCTCGAAGTTGACTCAGCGGCCCGCCTTGAAGCGGGCACTCGTCGCCAAAAGATTGAAGCGGCGCTTGTTGCCGTTGGATTGTTGTCTGACTTGGTCGAGACCCACAAAGCCTCAACTGAGGCTCGTCTTGCTGAGCTGCATGAAATGCGTCGTCGCCAAAGTGACGAAGTGCGAGCAGTTGCAACACGTCTTGATAACGCACGACGTGGTCGTCATGAATCAGAACAACAACTTGAAGAATTGCGTGAACGTGTTCGTCGAGTTGATGTTGAAGAAGCTGAATCTCGTATGCGTCTTGAAGCTGCGGTAGAGATGATTCGTCGCGATCTCGAAGTGGAACCCGAAGTTGCTGAAGCTGCGCCAATGCCAGACGCAATTGAAGGCGTCACACATGCTGATCGTGCCCGAGTCCTTGAGCGCGATATCCGCCTCATGGGCCCCATTAACCCGCTTGCATTGCAAGAATTCACTGAACTTCAAGAGCGTCATCAATTCCTAGAAGAACAACTAAACGACGTCCGTGCGTCTCGTCGGGAACTTGCCCAAGTGATTGCAGCAGTCGATGTTGAAATTCAATCAGTCTTTGCAGAAGCATTTGCCGATGTCAGTGTGAACTTCACCAATCTCTTTACATTGTTGTTCCCTGGAGGTAAGGGCAAGTTAGTCCTTACAAACCCTGATGACATGTTGAATACTGGTATTGAAGTCGAAGCACAGCCGCCAGGCAAGACCTTTAAGAAGTTGTCGTTGTTGTCAGGTGGAGAACGCTCGCTCACAGCGCTTGCGTATTTGTTTGCGGTGTTCCGCAGCCGTCCTTCACCCTTCTATGTGATGGACGAAGTGGAAGCTGCTCTTGACGATGTGAACCTGCACCGATTCTTGGGACTCGTCAGTGAGTTCCGTCGCGATGCTCAGCTCATCATCGTGAGTCACCAAAAGCGCACCATGGAAGCAGCTGACTGCCTGATGGGCGTTTCGATGCAACCAGGTGGCTCATCGAAGGTTGTCACCGAACGTTCCACTGACGCATTGTCGCGATAGGGATCTTCATGCTTGCTTCGGCTTCAGTCAATATCGCCATTGCTCTTGGTGCAAGCGGTACTGGTGTTGCACTGCTTGTAGTGCTGCGCAGTCGCAGTTCACGATCACATGCCCCCGAAGTCCCTACAGTCGCAATCGAAGATGAGAAAACTCTTGCGGTCCCGGATGCATCTGTATCTGTAGTAGATGTTTCTGAAGTAGCGACCCCTGACGTTGTTGTTGCACCGAGTGTGCGCGAAAAGGCTGGTCGCACTCGTTCATTGTTCGCTTCGGCCTTTCAATCCATTCGTGGACGTGGCATCGATTCGGCAACATGGGATGAACTGGAAGAAACGTTGTTACTTGCTGACATCGGTATCGGATTAGCAACCCGATTGTTAGATCCATTGCGTTCAGCCGTAAAAGATGGCACGTTACGTTCGCCAGATGAAGTGATTGCAGCGTTGCGAGACGGCATGACTGCTCAGTTGGCAACTTCTGATCGGTCGTTGCATCTTGATGCTGTTGGTTCACCAAATGTGTGGTTGTTTGTGGGCGTCAATGGTGTCGGTAAAACCACCACCATCGGCAAGATTGCAACAGCACAAGCCGCACTAGGCACCACTGTTCTCATGGCGGCTGGCGATACCTTTCGCGCTGCCGCAGCCGAACAATTGCAAGTGTGGGCTGAACGCTCGGGTGCAGCATTTGTGCGTGGCGCAGAAGGCGGAGACCCAGCGTCGGTCATTTACGATGGCATTCAAAGTGCCGCGGCAAAGGGAATTCAATTAGTTCTCGGTGATACAGCGGGACGTTTACAAAACAAATCCAATCTGATGGAAGAACTTAAGAAGGTTCGACGAGTGGCTGATAAGGCAACTGGTGTCGTGAATGAAGTGTTGCTAGTTATTGACGCAACCACGGGCCAAAACGGACTCGCTCAAGCTCGTGAATTTGCCGCTGCCACAGACGTGACAGGCATTGTGTTAACAAAGCTTGACGGCTCAGCCAAAGGCGGCATTGTGTTCGCCATTGAAACTGAACTTGGTATACCGGTCAAACTGGTCGGCCTAGGCGAGACTGCAGTTGATTTGGTTGCGTTCGACCCGGGCGAATTTGTCGCTGCATTATTCGAATAAGTGATGATGTCGGGATGGGTGCCAGGAGCCCTAAGGTATTTGACAGTGTCACATTCTTATTTCAGGTCTTTTTCCATTCGGTCAGCTGTTGTACTACTCCTTGTTGGTGTTTTTGCTGGTGTCACTAGTGGCGGGTCCGTGTCCGCTTCGGCATCTACAAAAGCGACATGGAAATTCTCTTCATTAGGGGCCAGCCAAGTTGTGAAGTTGTCTGCTGTGGTTTCAGTAAATTCAACAGGCGTGAAGTCATGGTCGAAAACAGGTACATGTACGTTGACGCCTAAAAGAAACCCAACGAACCTGACGATGGGTACCACAGGTTTGTGCAAGTTGACGTTGAAAGTTGCTAAGTCAAAGAAGTATCTGGCGAAAACCTTCAAAAAAACGATCGTGCTTGCTGCCCCGGCAACAACAACAGTTGTCCCAACAACAATTGTGACCGTGCCAGCGGCTCCGACTACCACTATTGCATTGACGTGTGCGACTGGTGGAACGTGTGCGGTCGGTAATACGGGTCCAGGTGGCGGCACGGTCTTCTATGTTGCGTCTTCTACTTTCACGTCAATCGGTTCTGCTTGTAATACCGCATGTAAGTATTTGGAAGCTGCGCCTATTGGGTGGATTACATCTACAACACCTGAGTCCCAAGTTAACTGTTCAACTCCAGGCACAATTTCGTCAGACCCTAAATGTGAATGGTCGGGCAATACAAGTTCTGCTATCGGAACAACAGAAACCGGAATCGGAACGGGCTATGCAAATACGTCAGCGATGATTGCACAAAGTAACACTGCTGGTAAAGCAGGAACTGTTGCCCGTGCATTTCGGGGCGGGGGCAAAGCGGACTGGTATTTGCCATCGCATGACGAAACTCATCAGATGTATGTCCAGAAGACAACGATTGGTTTAACTGCTGACTGGTGTTGGAGTTCCTCTGAGTCCGATGCAATTGGCGCATGGCTCCGATTGATCGTCGATGACTACGAAACCCGCACGCAGAAAAGCTACGCAGGATGCGTTCGGCCGGTGCGGGCTTTTTAGCTAATTACTTTTGTGTCAAGGTTTAGCAAGTGAGTCGCTGCATTATTCGAATAATTGGAACGGCGGGAACTCTTGTGCGATCCGTTTCGTCAAATACTCAACCCCCTCTAGAAAAAGGCTCATATGTTTCGTAGCAAATCAGTTCTCGTAACTTCCATCTTCGGATTATCGGCACTAGTGCTCGGCAGCTGTAGTTCGTCTGGTCCTGTAGTTCTTTCTCTGAGGTCAACTCAGGAAAGATCTGGCGCTAATGCTGCAAACCCCAAAATGAGTGCAGAGATTGCTGATTCACGTTTGGCATACGGATATGACATCTCATACAAAGTTGCGAGTGACCTTCCTGATTTAGGCAAAGAAGGCAAGGCATGGTCTGTGACTCCGATGAAGGACAATCGGGCAACATTGAAGAAACTTGCAACCGGGTTTGGCATTGCTGGCGAGGTTGTGAAGGTAGACAAAAATTCTTTTTCTATTGGTCAAGATGACAAGACAGGCACTGGACTGTGGCTGTATGTCGATGTTTCTAGTGCATGGTGGTCTTATTCATCGGCTGCACAGATGGGAGGTGGCACCATTTCATCACCAACATGCGCGCCGGATGCGACAAAAACCGAGTGCGTCATTAGTGGCGAACCAGTTGCTCCACCAGCACCTCCGAAGAATCTTCCCGATGCTGCTGCTGCGACTGCGCGAGTGTCTCAGATTTTGAAAGATGCCAATTTGAAGGTGAATTCGTACTCGCTCAGCGCCACAACTTCGACATGGTCTACAGATGTAGTGGGCATTTTGAAGGCAGGCAATGTTGCCAGCAATATTTCAATGATGTTCTCATTCGGAGCAGACGGGGTCATTACATATGCATCGGGCCCGTTAGTAGAACTCACAGACGCAGGGGCATACCCGTTAATTTCACCAACTGCTGCAGTGAAACGGTTAAGCCAAATGCAATACGGGCTCGTCGGGCCAACGGCGCGATCTGCTGTTGACACGGCTGTGTCATCGCCGCCTGTCGAAGGTTCGGAGCCACAAACAGTTGAAGTGCCGATCACTGGGGTGCGGTTAGGGCTGATGCAATCAACGTTGACAAACAACTCAAGTATTTTGCTTCCTGCTTATACGTTCACCAATGCTGATGGAGATGTTGGCACTGTTATGGCTGTGGAAGATAAGTATTTCTCTTTCGGAGAAAGCGAAGTGACGGAAGGTTCAGAGCCGGTTCCAGTACCAGTTGATCCTGGTGCAGGTGGTGGCTCAACTGGTGGCTCAACAGGTGCTGACTCTGGTCCTGCTGTGTCGCCGATTAATCCTGTGGCACTGCTTGATGATGCCGCAGCAAAGAAGTTGCTGGGTTTGTCAGAAGATGAAGCACAAAAAGTTGCAACGGAATCGGGTTGGACAGTGCGTATTGCTAACCGCGATGGCGAAGCATTCATGCTGACGACTGATTTTCAGACAAACCGAGTCAATCTCACGGTGACTAAGGGTTCAGTCACTGCCGTCACCATTGGCTAGCTCTGTATCGGCAGATTTGCACCGATAACCTAATCACCGCATGTTTGATTCGTTAGGCGACCGATTACAAGGGATTACAAAGCGTCTTCGCGGCAAAGGTCGTCTGACCGAGGCTGATGTTGACGACGTACTTGCCGAAATTCGCACTGCACTTCTAGAAGCTGACGTCAACGTTGGTGTCGTGCGCGATGTTGTTGCACGAATTCGCGAAGAAGCAATTGGTGTCACAGTCTCTGAGGCACTTGACCCCAGTCAACAAATCATCAAGATCGTTAATGCCGAATTGGTGGCAATGCTTGGTGGGGAAACTCTCAAGATTGCGTACAGCAGTGTTCCGCCCACTGTCATCCTTATGGCTGGTTTGCAAGGGTCGGGTAAAACCACCAGTGCTGCAAAGTTGGCGCGTTGGTTTAAATCACAGGGTCGTCAACCACTTCTTGTCG
>CAFBQH010000037.1_pt1 | contig 13634 bp, 15 predicted proteins | sample 7269951 | NCBI WGS metagenome assembly CAFBQH01 (sample SAMEA6814174, study PRJEB35770) | freshwater metagenome | biome: Freshwater; feature: Freshwater reservoir; material: water | place: Czech Republic | collected 2016-11-09 | depth 30m m
GAACGCGCATACGAGCTACTGCAATTGCGTCGTGAATACATCGAAGCTAACGGTGGACCTAAAAAGAAAAAAGCTGGCGGTCGCAAAGCTGTCGCAAAGAAGGCTCCGGCCAAGAAAACCGCTGTGAAAAAAGCTGCGGCAAAGAAAGCACCAGCAAAAAAGGCGGCAGCAAAGAAAGCCGCGCCGAAAAAGGCTGCAACAACTTCTTCGGATGACGAGTGAGCACTCCGGCATACATTGCACTTGAGGGTTTAGAAGGCTGCGGAAAAAGCACGCACACAAAGCGTCTCGGCGAACACCTCAATGCTGTCATCACGCGCGAACCTGGTGGCACACGAATTGGTGCACTGCTTCGTGCCATCTTGGCTGATCCAGAAAACACTGACCTCGCACCACGCACCGAAGCATTGTTAATGGCAGCAGACCGCGCGCAACATATGGCAGAAGTTATTCAGCCTGCGTTAGACCGCGGACAACACGTTGTTAGTGATCGTTCTATTTATTCAACGCTCGCGTACCAAGGGTACGGACGTCGTTTGGGCACACCAGACCTTTTGAATATCTCAACATGGGCTCTGAATGGTCGCCTTCCCGACATGGTTGTCTATATTTCTGTGCCCACCGACATTCTCAATGAACGTCTTGCGAAAAGAGACCTTGACCGGTTTGAACGTGAAGGCGCAGATTTCTTTGCTCGTATTCACGAAGGCTTTACCGAACTGCGCGAAGCTGACCCAGATCGCTGGATTGTCATCGATGGCACTGTGCCAAAGGATGACGTCGAGGCAGCCATTCGTGTTGCAGTACTTGACAGACTGAATTAGTAGCCTGCCTACATGGCATCGGTATGGGATTCAGTGGTTGGCCAAGGCCGCGCAGTTGAACAACTGCAGCACGCTGCCATCTCCCCCGTTCATGCGTATCTCTTTGTTGGCACAGAAGGCTGCGGCAAAGATGAAGCATCCCGTGCTTTTGCTTCCATGCTGTTGTCCGGCACGGATGATTCAACAGACCGCATCAACGATTTAGTGATGCGTGGTGTTCACCCTGACGTTCACGAAGTTCGGCGTGACGGTGCATCCATTCTAAAAGAACAAGCTGAAGACATCATCAAGATTGCCTCAATCACCCCTAGCGAAGGTTCTCGCAAAGTCATCATCGTGCATGAAGTTCATCTCATGGCGCCAGCAACAGCTGCAATGCTTCTCAAAACCGTTGAAGAACCACCATCGGGAGTTTTCTTCATCATGCTTGCTGACCAAATTGATGAGTCACTGTCCACCATCGCATCGCGATGCCTTTCAGTGCATTTCGGATTACTCGAAGCTGCAGATATTGAAACTGTTCTCATTCAGTCAGGCATTGCGCCCGCTCTTGCACACGCAGCAGCTCAATCAGCTGCAGGCAGTATGTCTCGCGCGAAATTGCTTGCATCAGACCCACAACTCGCTCAACGCCGCGAATTTTTCGCAAACATTCCTCGCCGTATTGACGGCACCGGTGCAACAGTTGCTGCCATCGTGGAACAAATCCTTGCTCTCATCGACGATGCAGTTGAACCTCTCAGTAATCAACACGCACAAGAAGTTGTTGATACTGAAAAGACTCTTGCACTGATGGGTGTGAAACGTGGCGGTAAGAAGATGCTTGAAGATCGCCACAAGCGTGAAATTCGTAGGTACCGCACTGACGAGCTTCGTTCAGGCCTCACCGCTATCGCAAGTATCTATCGCGACGAACTGACACGTAACCCAAACATTCATCGCCCAGAGGCTTACATCACTGCCATCAACAGACTTCATGAAGGTATGCGTCGCTTATCATTGAATGTTAATGAAGCCATTTTGCTGCGCGATCTCATCTGGTCGCTTCCCTCTCCATCAGCAGATGCTGCACTGCAGTTCGTATTGTCAGAGCATGCCGAATGAATAAGAACAGACTCCCAATCATTGTCGGACTCTTTCTTGGGCTCGCCGGCATCATGCACTTTGCTAACCCATCTTTTTTCAATGACATCGTTCCGCCATGGCTCCCGCCCAGCCGCGAATTCTGGACATATATAAGTGGTATCGCCGAACTTGCCACAGCAGCTTTGTTGTTACGCCCCACAACTCGCAGAGCAGGTGGAATAGCTGCGTTTCTATTGTTCATTGCGGTCTACCCCGCCAACTTGTACATGACATGGGATTGGCGAAACGAAGCTGCATCACAGCAGTTCATCTCTTGGGCTCGCCTTCCGTTTCAATTCCTCTTTATATGGGCTGCTTGGTCCATCATTCAGTCACACTCAGCAGATGATCGCCCTGCAATGCCAGGCGATGTCGCATAACTATTGGTTGCTCGGCATTCTCGTCGGTACAGTTAAGTTCCTGCCCAGGTAGCTCAGTCGGTAGAGCAACGCACTCGTAATGCGTAGGTCAGGGGTTCGATTCCCCTCTTGGGCTCCAGTTGCAACAGAAGTTTCTATCAACTTGACCATAGCTACAGAGTTGTTAGGGTTCTCGCATGTCAGGTGAAAACGCAATACCTAGTTTCCCTCCACCGCCACCGCCGCCACCACCATCAGGACAAAAGAAACGTAGATCTCCGCTTGTGCTTGGTGGAATGATCTTTGGAATTTCCCCTCTGCTCTTCAGTCTTGTGGCATCAATTTTCGTTGAGGATGCACTAAACGAAAGCACAGCCCTTGGCTCTACGCCTTTGTACATGATTTTTACTTTGCCAATCGGCTTTGTCATCGTCATGGTCGGCCTCACCACTGGCGCTCGCAACGTAACTAACCGAAACCGTTAAGCAGCCGGTGGGAAAAGGGCTCCAGTAATTCAGCCCGGTGAATACAGAGCACGAAGTTCGCGTTTGCGAATCTTGCCTTGTGCGTCAACCGGTAGCGCATCAAGAAACACAATTCGTTTCGGAACTTTGTACGCCGATAAGAGACCCCGACAAAAGTCAATGACATCAGATTCCGAAACCGTCATACCCTGACGAAGAACTACAAAACCTGTGACCGCTTCAGCCCAGTATTCATCGGGTAGCCCCACAACAGCAGCTTGTGAGATTGCTGGGTGTTGGTGCAAGGCATCTTCAACTTCTAAAGAAGACACATTCATGCCGCCCGTTTTCACCATGTCTTTAATGCGATCAAAGAAAAAAAGATTGCCATCGTTGTCACGATGCACAATGTCGCCAGTGTGTAACCAACCATTCGAAATAGTTTCTGCTGTTCGTTCTGCGTCATTGTGGTATCCCGCCATCACAGATGGAGACCGACAAATCATCTCTCCTGTGTCTGTGTCGTTGCCATCAGCATCAACAATGCGAACTTCTAATCCCGGAGTCGGAATACCAATCCACCGAGGATCACCAGCAGGAATGTCATCGAACGTTCTGAACCAACCAATAGTTCCTAATTGCGTCAGTTCCGATTGACCCCAATAACTTGCCCAGCGAATATGCGGCGCTTTGTTTGCAAAAGTTTCAAGCATGGTGCGCGACACTAAGCCACCATATGTTTGGCACGTGCGAAGGCTCGAGAAATCTGCCGTTGCGAATTTTTCTGAACGCGTCAGCCCCACATAAAAAGTTGGTGTTTGAGAAATGGTAGTGATGCGTGCTTCTTGCACTACATCCAGAACAGCATCAGGCGTGACCGCTTCAAGAAAAACCAAAGTAGACCCAACGAGCAACATTGATGTAATACTGCCGATTCCCGCAATGGTGTGAAACGGTTTCACAAACAGATACACATCATCCGGTGAGATATACCCCGCTGAAAGAAGTGAGAATGTCGTTGAAATCAAATAGTTGCGATGCGGAATCAGTACGCCTTTAGGTTTACTTTCAGACCCACTGGTGTACACCAACAATGCAATGTCATTTTCATTGACATCACTTTCCGTTGTATCAAGTGGTGTGTTCTGTACTAGGGAAGAAAACTTCGTCACTTCAATTGACGATCTGATATCGGAATCGCCAACAACGATGACATATTGCACAGTGGTCAACTTCTTCAGTATTTCTTCACATTCATGCAAGCGTGATTCCCCAATGACAACTGTTGTTGCGCCAGCGTGTTCTATTTGCCATTCAATATCAGCAAGTGGTGCAGCCCAATTCACTCCGGTAACTGCAGCGCCAATCTGCAATGCTCCCAGGTAGGCCACGATGTACTCAACGCCATTCGGTGCACAAATAGCCACCACGTCACCGCGTTGTACTCCTAGTTCGCGTAAACCTGTGGCACATGATGCGGCACGCAGATCTACTTCTTTGTATGTCAGAGCGTTTTGTGAACCGTCAGTGTTGTACGTGACCAAGGCATCTTTGTTTGGCTGTCGCAATGCTTGGCGATGAATTGCATCTCCAATTGTTGCCCGACCAACAACACCACTTGAATGTTCAGACATCACAGTCTTTACTTCGGTGCCTCAATCGGATTTCCAAACTTCTCAACAAACGTGAAATCTTCAACCGGATTACGCGTCAACTTTGTTACCAGTTTGGTTGGCCACCCCACCATCACCACTGCTGCTAATGCATAACCATCTGGGACACCAAGAAGTTTCTGCATTTCCTTTTCACGATGTGACAACAATGTGGTGATACGCGTGCCCAAACCCTCGTTGCGCGCAGCGAGTTGAAAATTTTGAACAAACGGAAAGATGGACCCACCTCCAACTACGCTCGGCCGCCCTGCATTGATATCTGTCACTTCTACGACCGACATATCAATCCAAATGGCAAGGTGTACGGGAATGGTAAAGATTTGAGCTGCAAAAGTGTTTGACTCAATTACCTTTGCTCTGCGATCTGGGGGCAAATTTTCTAGTGGTCCATATCGCTTTGCTACATAGTCATTCCACGGTTCTTGATACAGATCACTGATTGCCTTTCGTGTGTCAGCGTTCTTGACCACCACAACGCGCCACCCCTGTCGGTTTCCCCCCGATGGTGCAAAACGTGCTGAATCCAGGACGCGGTAGAGAACTTCGTTGTCAACATCTTTCGGCTCGTAGTGCCGAGTAGCCGCCGTTTGGCGCATAACTTCCGAGATATCCATACTTCCCCCACAGCTCCAGATAGACACCCGTCGCTCTGTGGAATGTAGCACTCGTTTCGTCATGTAATTAGGGTCACCATTGGGTACTATCGGCTCTATGAAAAAAACACTTCGTTGTTCAGTTGTCGTCGCTTTAGTGGCTGGCATTCTTGCCGTCGCCGCTTCATCACCAGTGACACCAGTAAGCGCCAAGCGCGTCAAAGCAACTCCACGAAGTGGCATGTACAAGATTGCTGCTGCAAGCTTCGAAGGTGCGCCTCCAGGGTGTGTTTACAATTGCCCGACCGTCAAGTCCACCTACCCATCAATTGAGACACAGACCAACTTCTCTGAATTGGCTTCAGCTACCAAAATTGACACAAACACCAGTTCCAATTCTGGAATTAATGCACACACCTGCGCCATTTTTTCTGATAGCAGCCTCAAATGCAAGGGGAGCAATGCCTACGGACAATTAGGAGATGGAACAACTACTTCTAATGAACAGTTTGTTAGCGCAGTATCGGCAAGTACCGCACTTTCTCAGGTAACAGATGTTGATACTGGAACCATGGCAACTTGTGCAATCGTGGCAGGAAATTTACGTTGTATCGGCAACGGCTTCACCACAACCCCAACAGTATGGAACAACTACGGAGCACCTGCAGGAGCAGGTCTTGTAAAAGTATCTCTATCGAATGACATGGGCTACGTCAACGGCCGATATAACCAACTCGTCTGCATTGTGACAACTGCGCCTGCAGTATTATGTGCGTGGATCAACCCAGATAGCGTTGCCCAGACCGTTGCATGGACTACTTTCAATGTATCCGGTGCCACAGATGTCGCTATTGGACGTACCGAAGTATGTGTTTCGGCTGCCGTTAGTAAGTGTGCAAAGTTTGCCGTTACAGGCGTCGATTTCACCGACTACCGAGAGATTGTTGGTGGAGAAAATGGTGAGGCTTTGTTTGCGATACCTCTGTTCAACAGCCTTTGTGTATACGCAAGTGGGGCTGTTGGATGTGGGCCAACATCTGGCACTTCATCTACTATCCAGCTTTCATTGATCGGGGTTATGCCGAAGCCTCATTCAGTATTCACTGGATCAGCAGGTGGATCACTTGATGCACTGCTTTTTGCGGGCCCGACGGGAATTCTCTATACAAACATGTGTCGTCTCTACAGTGTGTCTTGTGGCAACTCGAGCAATGTATCCACTGTCGCAGCTTTCACAGATTCAACAGCTACAAGCTATAACTACGTCACCCGCGTTAACGCTGTGTCCAACACCCCTGAATATCTCAATCTCACAGTGGAATCAAGCACACGTAAAATGCGTTCACTGGTTCCATTTACTGTGAAGACTGCCTCAGGTGAAACGCTTGCTGGTTCGTCAGTGAAATGGGCAGCTCCTGATGCGCCAGGGCTTCTCGCAAGCAGCAAGTCATCCGTGTTGAGTTCTGATGCTCTTGGAGAAGGTAGAACCACATTGCCAACGGGACCTGTGACATTTACTCTGCAATATGGTGTTGTTGCTTCTGGGGCTGAACTTCAAGCCACTTCGTTAACAGTGATTGTTCCTGAAACAGGAACAGTGAATGTTGTTGTGCCTGATCCGCCAGCAATTGTCGACAGAAAAATCAGCGTCACTTTGCCAGATAATTCGCCGGTTCCGAATGCCACCATAACTTTGAAGAACAACTACATCATGTATGCGTATCAAGCTTCTACTAACGGAACTTCTGTGTGGTCTTCAACACCAAAAGACAACAGTGGCTTTATGGGTAACATCGGATGCGCATATTGCTATGTTGCTCCACCGGTCTATGTCACTGGTGATGATGGTTCTGTAACGTTCCGTTCGTTTGCGCCAGCGGTGCGTTCAAGTATTTCCGATGCAGCTATCGGATACGACGACGGCGAGCTCAGCCAAACAGTAAATTACAACTTCACTGATATCACCAGTACCGTTCAGCTATCGTTCATGGCTCAATTAGCTTTGGTGATTGCGGATAAAACTCCCGCAACACCTGAAATTGACCTCAATACAAATGCCAGTGGAACTATAGATATCCCAGCTGAATTGAAAGACGAAAACGGAACACCTATTTCTATGTTCGAAGCAACAGCTGAAGAGGTGTGCGACACCATGGACACTGGAGGTTTGTTTAGCGCAACCGACAATGTTGATTCATTGTGCACATCAAACGTTAAGGAAAAGAGCGTAGAGACTGCAATTGTGAGTTCTTCAGGCGTGCGTGCAATGGGTATTAATACCTCTGCTGCATGCAGTACAAAGAAGACAGCGATCACCGACTCGAGCGGAAAAGCAAAAATTCGCTTGTGCGTTAAGAAATCAACCAAACTCCGCGTTCGCGGAAAGGGTGCTCTTGGCTCACGTTCGTTCTGTCTGCGTGTCAATGGCAAACCATGCGCTGCCACTGTGCCCACCACAAATATGGGATCACGATTGATGAGTGCCAATACAACACCTGCCATGCGTAGCCTCATCAAGCCTGTGGGCAAAGGTGCCGTTAGTTATTCAGTGCCGAACAATGGTCAATGTCGCAAATCGCCGTCAAACAAGTTGGTTGTCGAATCATGGGTGCAGAAGGAAACTAAAAAGAACCCTGTGTACTCATGCACCGTCACAATGATGCAAAAACGCTCTGGTAAAAACCCTGCAACAAAGAAGACATTGACACTGCTTTTGCGCTAGCCCACATGGCGGGTACCATGCCCGTATGAAAAAGACCTTGCTTGGTCTGTGCATCGTGATGATTGGTGCGTGTAGTGGTAATTCCACTACACCTCCCACCACCAGTACCGTTGCAACAGTTCCCACCACCACTGTGCCTGTTGTAACCACTACTACCCTGCCTGCCATCGTGAACCCGCCAAGTGGCGAAAAGATTGTCGACTGTGACAAGAAGGCAATCAGCGCAAGTTACGGAGAAAAACTTCGGCTTGAATTCTGTACTCAAACATGGGCCATGGGCGACACTGACAAAGACACATGGAACTGCCCGAAAGAAGGGTGTGAACAGACACGGTTGTACCACCTTGTTGATAACAAATGGGAGTCACCATCTATTTGTTACCGCAACCAACCGTTAACGCGTTTTGCACTTAGTTGTTACATACCGAACGTGGGGCCAGCAACATTGGCAGAAATTCCGCCTCAAGATGTCGCGTGCTTGATTTGGATAACAAATAGATCACTGCCTTTTTTCCAAGAGACCGGATGCACTGCCAGCAAGGCTGACATAGCTGCAGCTATGGCCGTCACTTGTACTGCATATTTTGAAGCCACATCTTTACCAATTGAGAAATGCGATCACGGACAACTAGTCACTGATATGCAAAAGAAACTGCGTGACGCTGGTTATTCAATGAGTGTTGACGGATACTTCGGACCAGCCATGGCACAAGCGGTTTATTCTTTCCAAGGAAAAAAGAAACTGACTCAACTTGGAATTATTGATAAGGCCACATGGGAAGCTCTTACGGGAAAGCCATTCCCAAGCTGACATGATGTCTCCTGCTGTTGAGCGTGCACACCAGAACGCCGTTGATTCTGGTCGTGATTTTTACACTGATCCTGAAACCGGATTAATGGTTATGACTGCTTTGTATCTAAAAAAGCGTGAATATTGCTGTGCCAACATTTGCCGTCATTGCCCGTTTGGCCATGACGGCAAAAAACACTAAGTCAACGCCAAACGTTCAAATTGCTCTGATGGTGCGTTCACCTCATGTAGAGCAGACCTCAAAAGTTCTTCTGCATCTTTTGCAATATTGTCATTAATGCGGTTCACGGTTTCATCCGGGTCTTCACCGCGATGAAACATCATGGTTTCATACTGCTTTGCGTATCCCCAGAAGGGCAATAAGTCACCTTCACGGAATGGTTGGCGAATAACAGGCACAGTGCTGCCCGGCATGTAATCAAGTACTGCGCGCGCATCAGGCATGGGCATTTTGAAATCTGGCATAGAGCCAATCGGCATTGTGCTCCATCTGTTTGACCACATAGTTTGCGGGAAATTTTTGTCTTGCGGTCCGCGTGTATAACGCCATTCATTTGTCACCAGTTGAACTTCTCGGCCCCACACTCCGGTCAACAGCCAATCGCGCACCTGTGTCGAAGCACCGGTCAGTAGAGGAACAAGTGAAGAGCCATGTGCCGTGTGTTTGATAGGCGCATCAAAAATATCTGCGAGTGTTGCATGAATATCTGTTGAGGTAGTGAGTGCATCATTTGTGGTGGGCGCTACTCCCGGCCATGCAATCAACATTGGAATGTGTCCGAGAGGTTTGTACACCGGAATGCCGGGCTTCCCCCACACATCGCGGCCATATGCGTCTTTGTCTCCTAAGTAGTGACCATGATCTGTGCACAACACCACAACAGTGTCGTCCCACGCATTCGTTGCATCAAGCGAATCAAGAACTTTGCCCAACCAATGATCAATCATTGACAATTTTCCGCCGTACTGTGCACGAACTTGCACAGCATCACGGTCAGTCAATACACCTTCTTTTATTGCATCAATTGCATACGGCGGCCAAACAAGATGATCGCCTTCCCATGAATCGTCATACCGATCCGCCCAACGTGCCGGGGTATCGAACGGCTCATGTGGATCAAATTCATCTACAAACAGAAAAAACCGTTCGCCTTGTGCGCGATGTACAGGTGCATCTTCAAGCAGCCACCGAGCCGTTGCTTGCATCGTGCGAGGGCCAGGGAAATCTTCTTCACCCTTAAAGAAACCACGAGAGTTGTCGTAGTGAGTGTGGCCGCGTCCGAACGATGGCGCTCCGAGCCAGGATGGATCAGAGCGTGTCTTCCACGCGTCACTTTCATGTCCGCGTTCGTAGCTCCATGCAGTGAAATCTGTGTGGTAATTCTCACCACCAACTTCAAAAAGATGAGGATGATCTGTAATGAGTTGTGTCACTACACCGGCGCGACGCAACGAAGCAGTAATTGGTTCTTCCCACAATTCAATGGAGCCCCACGGTTTCCATAAGAAATCCCACGCGCCCACCAAAATGTCGTGACGAGCTGGAATACATGGCAATGAACCAGTGTGATGATTTGTAAAACGTACAGACCGCGCCGCCAAGCGATCAAGGTTTGGCGTATCAAAGTTGCCACCGCCATACGCGCCCAACTCATGCCGATTCAAACTGTCAAGTAGTAATACAACTACGTTCTTCGGCGAAGCAATCATGAAGTTCTTTCGGTAAATACTGTGTGCAACCAGTTCATCGTGGTGGCAAACATCTCATCATGACTTTTTGCCAGAAGATGATCATCGCCATGCATCACATGTAAGTCTCCCGTACCAGCGATAGCTCGGACAACTTCACTTGCTTCGAGGGGCAAAATGGAATCGTTGTCGCCATGAAACATCAGCAACGGAATCGTTCCGAGCCCTCCAGCTATTTCACAGCCAGCAGATTGCGTGGCAAAGGTAACGACGCCGCACACCATCTGGGCTAACCCCACTGCCACCCGAATTGCGACCGCACCACCAAAACTGTGCCCCATAACAACAACGGCATCAGCACCACTTCCAACAAGTAACTGCACTGCAGCTGCCGTATCAACACAACATGAATCCATGTCGTTTGGTTTCCGATAACTCATACGAATAGATGGAATACCTTGCGCCACCAACGCCTCACCAAGCGCATGAAACAGACTGTCCCCTGGCCCCAGTGTTCCGCCCATGGCGCCACCCACCATGACGACGCCGACGTTCTGTGCGTCCCCATCTGGCTCGTGCCAGAGAAGTGACAAAAGTCCGCGCCGGGTATACATCTCTAGCTGGCGCAGATTTGGCCCAATAATGGCTTGCTGACTCGCCATTATTCCGAGCGCATCGAGGGGTGTTTCAGCTCTGTCGTGACCCATGTCGTTCTCTGCCATGTGGGTACCCTAGTAAGTAGATGACAACCATAAAGACACAGGCAGATCTCACCAACGATCTCGATCTTGAGGTTGCTGGGCGTATTGGTCGCTCGTGGCGTGAAATTCGACGCGGAGCAACAGCAAGCAACGCACGTGATGCAATTTATGGCATCGGCGGAAGTGCCATTGAACCTGGCCAGATGGATGCTCTTGATTTGCTCGTCACTGTTGAGTCATGTCGCATGGGTGAATTGGCTGAACACCTCCGCATTGACCGCAGTACTGCAACGCGCGCTGTTCAACGCTTGATTAAGGATGATTTGGCAGAACATGTGAAGCATGCAGGCGATGGTCGAGTTGTTGCAATTGCAGCCACTCAACGCGGACGAAAAATTCATGCTGAAGTTTCCGAACGACGACGCAACATTATGTTTTCCGTCATGAATCAGTTTGAGCAAGATGAACGGTTTGCATTGGCCGAACTGCTGGAACGCTTCACTGCAGCTATTGATGAAGCTGTCAAAGTAAAAAGGCGCCGCAATTCCTGACGGACTTCAAAAACCATGAGTGCACAAGAAGCATTCACCGCTGATGCAATGCAATATGCTCCACAATTGTTTTCTACTGCATTGCGAATGACACGCAATAGGTCTGATGCTGAAGATTTAGTGCAAGAGACCTACATCAAGGGATGGCGGTCATTCCATACTTTTCAAGAGGGCACAAACTTGCGCGCGTGGTTGTTTCGTATTATGACCAACACGTACATCAACAAGTACAACGCACAAAAACGTAAAGGCACCGAAGTCGAGCTAGACGATATTGAAGAACTCTTCTTGTACAAGCGCTTGGGTTCGATTGATCAATCTCAACTCAGTAGTTCAGCTGAAGACCAGATGCTCGAACTCTTTACTGATGACGAAGTAAAGAACGCCATCGAGTCCTTGCCTGAAGATTTCCGAATTCCGGTCTTGTTGTCAGATGTTGATGGCTTTTCGTATAAAGAAATCTCCGAAATGCTTGAAATCCCGATGGGAACCGTGATGTCTCGGCTCCATCGGGGAAGAAAAGCCATGCAAAAGATGTTGTACGAGTACGCACGTGAACGAGGGCTCATTGTTGAGCCCGTGACTATTGAAGGAACCGGCGAATAACCGCCAGAGCGAGCAGAGCTATCGATATGCCAAATTGCCAAGAAACACTGAAAGAACTGGAATTGTTCCTTGATTCAGAGCTGCCCAACGCCCGAATTGAAGAAATTATGGTCCACCTCACTGGCTGCACCGATTGCCAAGGGGCCTTTGAATTCCATGCTGAATTACGCGCAATTGTTCGCGCCAAAGCCAAACGAGATCACCTGCCAGACGGCTTTACCGACCGCCTTCTGGCCTGCTTCGAGCCACAAACAGATCCAGACTGACCAACTGGTAATAGTTCTCAGTGGCCTGCCATTGGCTACGCTGGAGACATGTTCGCAGCGAATGTATGGCATTGGTGGATCGGTGTAATCCTTCTTATCTCAAGTATCGGGGCAGTGGCCTCGGTGTTTGTTGGCTACGTCGGCAAGGTCAGCGCAACCCGCTACCCCAATCGCCGTCAACGCCAAGCCCTCAAGCAGAAGTAAACAACCTTCTTGATCGACGAACTACTTCGTCGCTGCACTTTTCCTCCTGCTGGTACTGCTGTCTCATGCGCAGTCTCGGGCGGACCCGATTCCATGGCGCTGATGTTGTTGGCTCATGCGCATGGTCTCAATGTCACAGCTATTCATGTTGACCATGCATTACGGACCGATTCAGCAAGTGATATCGACGTTATTGACCCCGTTGCAGAATCATTAGGAATCACAGTCATTGTGCACACAGTGCAAGTAGAACACGGGCCGAACTTGGAAGCTCGCGCCCGCACTGCCCGTTACGGCGTTTTACCAAACGATGTCATGACTGGTCACACCGCAGATGACCAAGCAGAAACAGTGCTCATTAACTTGTTGCGTGGCGCCGGTGCACAAGGTCTCGGCGCTATGCGCCCGGGTATTTCGCGCCCACTTCTCGCCTTGCGTCGCAGCGACACACATGCGGTGTGCCAAGCCGCTGGAATTGCCACCGTGACTGACTCCACTAATACGGATCCAAAATTTCAGCGCAATCGTGTTCGTCATGAACTTCTGCCATTGATGACAGACATCTCATTGCGTGACCCAGTGCCACTTCTTGTTCGTAGTGCCGATGTCTTGCGCGATGACAATGACTTACTGGAAGAATTGTCCCTAAATATTGACCCCACCGATGCTGTGGCGTTGGCTGCTGCTCCTGCCCCACTTGCTCGTCGGGCTCTTCGTCGCTGGCTCTCAGATCCGTACCCCCCAGACCTTGCCACCCTCGAACGGATCATGACCGTTGCCCGCGGTGAGGCATTGGCCTGCGATATCGGAGAAAATCGTGAAATTCGTCGCAGTAAACAGAGGCTCATACTGCACTTGCTGGGGTAACTTGATGTGCGGCGTTTTTGCGCCGTCAGACCGAGCCAACACTTTCAAGGAGACCTGAATGCCCCCGAAACTTCGCGGAAAATGGGCCCTTGGAATTACCCCTCGTAATTTCACTTGGGTCATCAAGGATTGCCTTGCCATTTGTGAGCGACCAGGGGGATACGGCGACAACCATCGCC